>Ga0228710_1000100_pt1 | contig 72258 bp, 29 predicted proteins | sample MedpolnodulmetaG_FD_177995 | JGI IMG/M metagenome (GOLD analysis project Ga0228710, IMG submission 177995) | Root nodule microbial communities from Medicago polymorpha collected in Santa Monica, California, United States - pink nodules | ecosystem: Host-associated > Plants > Roots > Nodule...
ATGTGAGCAGTTCTACATGTTCCCTATTTTAATTTAAATAAATCTGAACCACTTATTTAATCTATTGGTGTTTTTCTCGTGGTTCACCGGTGAGGGACCTAATTGGACCCTCACCCTAGAATCCACCGTTTGTTATTATTTAAAAGCCACAAACTTCTATACTTATAATTTTAATCAAACATCAAAATTTCATAAAAAAATGGTTTATAATTTATACACTTTGGCACAGTTATAACCTTAAAGTCCTCCTCCAATCTAGCTCCCATTGTCATACCCTATCCTCCAATCTAGCACCTATGATTGAACCTAGAGCAAACACTCTCTTCTGAACTTTGCATAATAATCTTATTATTTCCCCTTTGGGAAGCTAAGGTAGACGAGTTAGAGATGTGCGTTTGTAGAACTACTAAGGTAATATTGAATATGTTACGAGCTTTTAAGATTCATAGACGAAGTTGGAGCCTTTAGATGACAATTTTGGAATACCAATTAACCTATGTTTCAATTACCTCTAAGAGAGTAAAGTCCCACTCTAATATTCCTTGCGTACACCTACTGACACCTGTAGGCCTTACAACCCTACACCCTTTAGCGTTGAGTATAACATGATCATCAAGTTAAACTTGACAGCTGGAGGGACATATTGTCTCACGAACTCATAACTTAAATAGAAACATTGTCATATAAATGAATAAAGATTGTCTGATTTTATCCAATAAGATAATAGAGGGGATTCAAAGAATTCTAACCGCTGCTAACTCACTCACTTCCGCTTCGCGCAATCAAATCAAACTTGCAAAACCCCCTTATTTACCCTTTTTTTTTTTTAGTTTAACTGTTTTTATTTTCTACATCTAATGAGTAACGCTACTTACCGAGTTGAAACGACAATTCCTGTGGAGACAATCTTATACTTACTTGTTATTACTTGTAAATGATTTGATACACTTGTCAAATTTATTCATCAATGCCGACTTCACCGAAAAAATGACCCCATTCGCCATGTCGGCAAAACCACATATCCTCTCCATCCCAGGGGCGGATCCAGTGTGCTACTAGGGTGTGCACCTGCACACCCTGAACTTTGAAATATTGCACCAACAATCCTATATTTCTGCAATTTGCACACCCTGAAAATTTTAATTTGCATCTTGAACCCAAAAATTTTACACAGACCCTAAAGACCTCTCACATGATCTTGTGTTTCCGTTTTCTATTTCTTTCTTTTTTTCATCTCATGGGTAAAGGAGCATTAAATTCTCATTAAGTTTGTGTATTAGTCAATGATCATGTTGTTATTAGGTGCTGATCTTTGGGAGTATGTTTTCCTAAAATGACTTTAGAAATATTATTGTACGTTATTTGTAATTATTAGCATTACTAAGTTCCATCATTTCTGTCCAATTTGAACTGTAAATCAATTGTATATATTAGCACCTCATATCAATGAAAATATATTGCACTATATTATTCTATAATGAGACTATGCCTATAATCCAAAAAAAAAGAAAAGACTAGGACTATAATCAATAAATACCTATTGTTGATGTTATTTCTATTTTAAATTTCAACGTCCATGCTCACCATTAAATTAATATTCAGAGAAGGTACAAGTTTATTTTAAAAAATGGTTATTAAATAGAGTAAAAACGGTAAAATAAGAAGAAAAAATTACTATTTTTTTTAAGGATTTTGTTAACGAGTGTCTTAAAGGTATTGGTTAAGAAATCCCTTACTAAAAATTGTCTTCAAAATATAAGACTTTACTTTTGTCTTAGCAATAATTACACTACTTGAGCTCAATCACTTAGTTAAAATAATATATATCTTCTGAAAATTTTCTCTTGGATAAAGTTAACCCATTTTTAAGAGTTTATAGACGTTAATTTTAATTTATCTCATTGACATATCAAATGATTTACGATTAACATAACATTTTATTGACATGATTTATATTATAATATCTATCAATCTAACGGTCAATTTTATAATATGATTATGTTGTAAAAAAAATATCCAAGATGTGATTAAGTTTAACACCATGGTGTCATTTGATCATGTCCTTACACACACATATATATTGCGTCAAAAAATTTGCACCCCTTGAACCAGGGTTCTGGATCCGCCACTGCTCCATCCCACATTGAAACAAGTTTAAGAGATCCAAAACAATCTTAAAGAACTCTCTGAGTCAAACAAATTTCTCCGCCATATAACAACATCCACCAGTAATCCTCTCCTTCCTTCCCAAGTAGTCTTCCACCCTATTTTTCTTAAACTCGGAAATTGCAAACAACCTAGGAAAACGAGTAGACAACGATTTGGTTGCAGACTGTATTGGTTATGATAAATAATTTTCTTACATATTTATTCTATGTCATGCTCATATGGAGTTAAGGGTAGAGGTAAAAATTAACACAGCACTCATTTGCGTTCGAACTTGTGGGATATTGGTGATCTTAGAAATTGGTGTATTTTTTTCTTTTCAATAAATGAGTAAATATAGTGAGGTGCTGTTGGATTATATTAAGGTGGTGGCTTTGTTGGGTCGTGTTACTTGTATGTTAACACTAACATTTTTATCTAATGCAAGATTTCTTACTCACACCATGATACTCCATCAGACTTAATGCCGATACTTGTTTAGGCTAAAAGTTAAATTATCAATGTGGAAAGTTATATTTGTACATCCATAAATCTATTTAACATCATGAGATAAATAAATAAAGAGAGTGATGTGATAGGAAGAATGAGTAAAGAAAAAAATGAAGTGTTGAATGTGTATTTATAAATAAAGGGTGTCTAAATATAAGGATTATATCAATATTATGAATGATGTTTGGATCTTATGAAAGGGTGAATATATGTTCGTTCACGAGGAGCGTCCTATGACCATGCACATTGAATCAAGAACAATTACACAAATAAGTTGAACACAACTGGATACGCCTCATGAACACCTTTAATCATGAATAGTACTTTTGACATAAGGAGTCAATCAAACCCTTGTCAAACTTCGGCTCTGATACGCCGTTAGCCCACAAGGGAAAGCACGATGATCATCCATATTGAGGCAAAAGCAACCACACAAAGTGAATCGGACCCCACATATCTCTATCCAAAACCTTATGACGTTGGGTTTATTGATTCCTTATAAAGTGTTCAACTTCCACATTAATTTCCAAACGACTTCTAACTTACGCTTGTCATAAAAATATGAATACATCGGAAGATATATGGGAGGTGTGATGTATCATGTTCCTTACAAATCCCTTAAAATAGTTGATACTTAAGTTTGATCGCTTTTATATGCATTCTCTATAGATAACAAATCCCTCAAAATAATGGATATTTCATCTAAAGCAAGGACATGAAGCTGTCACATTGTCCGATCCGAGAGTTCTTTTATACTTTGCATATGCATCGGGATATGTATATGCATATGCATCATTGACCCTTAATAATACTACTAATATGTTAATTATTGATCATTGTATGTATGCATATATAAATTGATATTCCAACCATTCGTTCACTCACCAACCCTACACTCGTCCAGTAATTAATGCGAATTTGATAATACAAAACTAAATGACAAGGACTATAATGGCCATAAACGAAACTCCATCAACATGCACATGGCCTTGTTCCCCTCCCACACTTGAAAAAAATTAATACATTTTCCTCATCCAGCTGAGACATTGATCATTTTGCTGTATACAAATTAATTAAAACATATACTAAATATATTAAATAAAAAAGAATCTTTTTCAGGAAATAAAATATGCATTAAAATTCAAAGTATATAATATATATATAGCACACAACAAACATGACAGCATGGAAGCAATCACATAATAATAATAATTAAACAAGGCAAACTACAATAGTATATAGGTGGTTAAGTTTATTGCTTCTTGTCGATTACAAATACTTAAAATTAAAGTTTGAATCTATATACGAACAGAACAAAAACACTGAAGACACATCCAAACTAACACTCCAATCCACAGGTAGTGCTTCATATATCTTTTCTTATAGGTCCACTTTGGTACGGGACTTCGATATAGGAGGATATGATATGTATTTAGACCAAATTCAGCTTCGGTTTTTGCATTTCTCCATTGCTCTTGGTGCTGAATGTACATAAAAATGATGCCAATAAGTTAGAATAAATAGCCACAAAATGACACGCACACAAGGGTGTGAATAATAATTTTATGTTACCAAAAAAACTTATGATAATTTAGATATTTGAAGGTACATAATTTAATAGTAAATACATATTAAAATATAATTATGAAATGAAGTATATATCAAGTAGTTTTAAAATCACATTAAATTTCGTGAACTTCATTTCAATTCAAGATTTTCAATTCAATGATTTATTTTTTGTTGGTCTTAACTCTTAAGGATTAATTTTAGGTTATACTTAATGTTATTGAAAAATATTAGTGCGTGCATCAAGTATAATGCAAGTAGTTGGTGCATAGAGTCTAGTAATTTTGACACTAGCTAAGTTCAATTCATACTCATAAAAGAATTAGTAATTCCAAAGTATACTTCTACGATTTATAAAATGTGTGTGGAAAAAAGTACAAAATATTGATGCAAGCTAAGTAAGATATATAGAAAGATGCATACCAAGCCCAATAGCTTCTGATCCTTTCATTATGCGAAGACGCTTGCATGAACCAACAAACATCCTTCAAAAAATTAAATAATCAATGTTAATTTCATGGATGTGTAAATATATATGGTTGGTAAATTAAACCAAGTACATATATATATATATATATATATGTGTGTGTGTGTGTGTGTGTGTGTGTGTTTGTTGAGAACTAATTTATATAAATATAAAAATAAATTAATGATTGTAGTATATAGTAGCTGGAGATGGAGGTTGGATGAGCTATAGGAACTTACTCCCATGGGACATCTCCCACGAGCATCCAGTCGCCATCCTTATCTTCATAGGTTGGCACATACTCAGAGCTGTTAAGAAGATCCATCAACTTGCTCTCATTCATGAAGTCTATCATTCCTTGGGCCCCATAGTTACCTATAATAATATAAATTAATAAATTAATCACTCAAATTAATCATCAATCTAGAATGTAACAATCCCAAGATGATAATAATTAATCTAACTCGCACATGCATCCTCAACAATCGCCATGCATCCATCAAGATCTAAAACCTTAAAATAATATTAATGATAATTTTTTTTTTGTTGTGATGATGATGGCCTTCAATATACTATATACTATATACTGATTTATTTATAAACTATATCAAATAGCTAGGTATGGACTTTAGGAAGAAAGTTTACTACATGTGGTTCAATATGACTCGAGAGATTAGTCTTTCAGCATTCTGGGTGGCACATATATATTAATATTACAAATACAAGTATAGGAGATTTTTAATGTACTACTAATTAATTACCAGTGGTGAAGGAGCTGAACATTTTGGCTAAGGCATCAGATAAATCTTTGTAGGTTTTGTACATTGTCAAATCAACCTTACGAAGGTAAGGTGCTCCATCCATGGAAACCTTAACAAATGCAGCAGCAGTAGTGTTACTTGTTGTCTTCTCAGTGTCCTCAGTATTGTTAACCTTTTGTGCCATCATGTTCTTCCTGTATGACCTCACTGGTGGCCAACCAACTACTTGAGCCCTGAAATATTATTAATATAATATTCATTTCAAATCCCCATAAATCTCAATTATTCTTTTCTCTCTAAGGCTTAAAAAATTGCATAAAATTTGGAAACTCGTATACATGCAAACTATAAACTATATACTGCACCTCTAAGAAAACATATATTATTGATTAGAAGAAAAAGAGAACATCATAATTACAAGCATTTGTGGGTTAGAGAACTCTTTATATTTCACTTAATAAAAAATTTACTTATAATTTACATTATAAGATGTTGCATATATCAACTTATCACTTTTTTTCTATCTTCCATTTGGGTTTGAGAATCCATAATGCTTGTTTAATAAATTATGTTTTTGAACAGCAAAGTACAATATGAAAAAACGATATAAGGGGTACTCCAACTCATATACAAATAGTATACAAATAAGAGTAATGATATTTGTACAACCAATTTATGACAAATTTTCTTTTCTCTCTTTTTATTGGTTAAAAAATAGAGAGGGAAAACAAAAGAGAGGAAGTAATAACATAACGTGAGTAAGATAGAGAAAATTGTCATAAAATTATCATAGTTGTATAAATATCATTTCTCATAGGTAAATATGTGCTTGTTTAGTAAATGTTGTTTTGGTGTTCAAAAAGGGAAATCTATAATGCTAGATCCAAGAAAGTTATAAAAAAAAAAACCTAGACAAGAAAGCATGCAGGTACTTTTAATTGGGAAAACTTACTTAGCTGGTGGCTTAGCAGGGTCCTTAAGGAGGGTCTTCTCCTTTGAAGCACTCTTCTCATTCAGATCTTCCTTGGTTTGAAGATTAAGCTTCAGATCAACTGTCTCAGAGAAACCTCTCTTTGCAGAAGCCCTTGGAGTTTCCACCTCAGAGCCACCTCCGCCGCCGCCGCCACCACCACCAGGCAGACCAAGACAAAGCTCAGTTTCCTTCAGGTTCAAACCATGCCCCATAGTGGCCATATTCTCTTTGGCTAGCTTCTCAATGAAATCCAAAGCTTAGAAGAAGAAGAAGATTATAGAATAAAATTGATAAGAAATAATAAACACTCTTTTTACTTTTTCCTCTGTATGAAACTGAAAATGTGTATGATGTTTCTCCTTAAGGGTGTGTCCTCTTGTATTATAATGCACCTTGGTTTGGCTATATAGAAATAGAGAAGAGAGAGAAAATGATAGCCCCCTCAATAATATAAGTTAATTGAAGAACTTTGTGTTTGTGGCTGCATGCGAATTTCACATCATGTTAGGGACCAGTTGCATGTTGACACGTGGAGATATGTGAAACCGTTGATCTTTAACCGACTATGATAAATGAATGATAATAATTTTTTCATATGCAAACGGGATTTCAGGTACCTGCTCAAATGGCTGTCTCCCCAATGAACAAATTTTGTATGTAATTTTCAAATCACATGCATGCCACTTGGGTTTGTTAGTTTTCCATCTTCTATTGTCCTCTCATTTGTGGACTAGTTACTTTGTTTAGTTATCTAAAACAGTGACATTTTATTTTTATGTCTTGACAGTACATGTAAATTTCCATATTTTTCATTTTTATAGATACTTGGCAAACAATAATGCTTTGCAGCCATTGCTCAAATAATTGAAACGAATTTTGTGAGTATGCCTACCCTTTTTTAATGTAAGTTATTATTCAATTGTGCTTTATGTACCAGACATTAATTGGTGGAATTTTAATTTTTTATTTAGATGATTAATCTTCAATTGTTTAGGTATAATGGCAAGTGTTTAAAATTATGTTTTAAGTAGCAATGATAAATTTTAATATACAATTTGTTCTGGATTAAACCAAGACTAAATCCGTTCAAAAAGATCCACAATCCGAACCATGGACCTTCAACGACAAATATGGATTCCTTGCAGTGGGAAACAACACAGTCACATAATCAAGACGTTGCAGTCTGTGCGATTGAGATAAGACGGTGTTGATTAAACGTTCAGTAAATAAATAAAACTATTATAATTGATCGGACGATTGTGATCACCTTACAAGCACTATTTGACTCATTCAACTAAACACAAGATGACATCAAATGATCAAATCACGACCTCTGATGACCCAATAACTGTTTCAGAGCAAGAGTCCCTTTACACTTCATCTAAAAAGGGACTCTTAACGTTGAGTATAAGGTGCGATTTTTTATTCGGTTAAACCCAAGGCAAAACCAATCAAATTAGAGGCTCTATTGAAATATTAAAATGGATCTCTGATAATAAAAGACACTAAATTTGTCTAGAAGTTCTAGCTCAAGTGACAAATGCCGAAATTGCAAGGCCGGACGTCGTGACCCGCGTTCGAACCTGGGATCTCACAGTTGTGTGTGAGTTTTATTTCAGTGGATTATCACTTCATCTAAGACCAAAAAAAAGACACTAAATTTTTAAAAAGAGTCATCCTCTATTTAAAACGAGTCATCATTTTCATGTTTAGGTTTTCTAAAAGAAAACAAATCGTAGCTAGACTTAAAACTAAACAAACAACCTGAATATCAATGAACCTTTACCTACGAACAATTGACATTTAATGATGATTTTTGTCTGTCACTAAAAATCATTTCTTTTTTTTTTTAATTCTTGACCCCAACAGTTTTTGTCTGTCATTAGAAATCCTTAACTTGAGTGTTGGAGTCATAGAAGATACATTATACGCCCTCTGAAGAACACTCATCGTTGTCTTCATGTTCGTTCTAGGTCATTGGCGTCGTCCATGAGAACAAGGTCTAACACACATGATGGTTGACATACCCTTTATTTATTATTATTTTTTTATTAGCAAACTGAAGATTTTTTTTTTAAAGAAACGAAGAAAGATAGAAATAAGTATAAGTGGTTCTATATCCATACAGTATAATGAAATACAAGTAGTAACGGCAGACCCTTACTTCCTTGGTTTGAGGACGTACACCAAAAAGTCTAACACTACTAAAAAAATTAAGGTTACGAGTAATTTATAAACAACACATGTACTCATTACTCCAACGAGACATCTTTTACTAACAAACTATGATAACTCGCATAAGGTTCAAAATAGACAATACCTCAAACATGTAGTGTTGTAGACTTGATGTCGGAATACAATTGCAAATATAATAGCCACTCCATTCGAAATTGAAAAGAAAAAGAAGTAGAAAAAGAGCACAAGCAAAGAGTCTTTTTTTATTTGACATTTTCAATCACCCTCGTATAAAGTGTTAACAAGTAAAGAGCAACCTTAAAGGCATGTATAAAATTTAAGTAACCGTTCATGTTGGCTGTTAAAGTTCATACATTTTTCCTTCAAAAAAAAAAGTTCATACATTTATAATTATTGTAATATCAGTTTTCAAAGCTCTCGTTGTATATACTAGCAGAAAAACCAATACATTTGTGTTTATCTATTTGCTTTTCTTTTGTATTTGCATTGTAATATTTGTTCCAATTTGATTTGTTTGCTGAATTTTGTAATATCTATATTATTTTAATTCATTTAAACTTTAGCTTCAATATCTATGTTTAGGGTTTTTATATTTAAATTTGAAAAACGAATATTTACTCATGAAAAAGAAAAAAGAAAAAAAAATTCAACTAAAAGTACTTTATCAAGGAATATATTATTACAACAATCAATGATGGTGATGATGCCCTAAAAGGCAATAATGGTGGTCGTGATGATTCAACAATAATAGCAGTTAATGATGGTGAGTGACAATAGCCATTGGCGATAGTGATGAGAACTTTGACTCTCTTCGGATAAAAATTGTATAGATACCAAAAGTTGTGCCAAGAGAGGAATTACGTGTTCATTTTTATGTAGTATAATAATATGTAATTATTTTGATGAATTATTTAAGGATTTTAAATAGATTTGGTTCATTTGTGGGGAGGGGGCATGGTAAAAAATTTGATTTTTAGGATTGATGGTTGAAGAACTTTGTATATCTTTAAAGCATGTAATTTTTTTGACTTATTGTAATGGGCTTCGAGTACCTCTTGTATTTGTTTTAATAAAAATCATGCTTATAATTTTTTTTTTTGTGACTTCAAATCTATTTTGATAAATTTTGTTCAAACTGTGATGCGTATTCAGTGTGGCCACAGGGCGTACTTGACATGAAGCGGAGATGCTTTATTTTTGGCTAAATTGTGAAGCGCTTAGGATAGGCGTAAGGAGGTTGAAGAAAGTGCGAGGCGTTTTGTTCGGGTCTTATTTATTTAGGGTCATGTGCTCCAGGGCGCTGGTTAAGCATACCATAAAAGGGAATTATTACCATAAAAAGAAATTGTTTTGATTTTATTATTAATTAATTACACAATTTCAATGCATTAAATACTATATAATTTCATTTTTCATATCCTTAACCAGTGTCCCTGTTGGTCTATATTTTCAGAAAGGACTATTTTAAATGCAGTCAAACTAAGGTTGACCTTATGCTTGAAGAAATAAGTAATGCTCTTTTATTTTTATATACTTAGTCGAAGTTGGACTTGCTGGAAATACTCAGAGCTCGTGTTTCGGTTCGACAGGCAAAGTATATCGAAAAGCGGTTTGTTTTGGATAAAGTCAAGCAAACGGATACTTCCAAGGAGTGTGTATTTGAAATTCAAATCGAACAGATATATGTTGTCCGATTATAGCAGTTATAGTTTCAAATCTTATGTAGGTAGTTATTTTCTATTAGTATAAATAGTAGTTTCTCGCAAGAGAAAGGGGTCACAATTCAATCATACAAAAAACTTACACTCAAACTATCCGCATTCAAGAGAGAAACGAGTCACAAGTTGCAATGTATGAACATGTGTACCAATTTACATTCAATCAATGTAATTTAAGTTTATTTTCTTAAGTATCTTTGCAATTTACTTGTTTATTTCAAGCAACATCTTTTACTTATATTTCGAAAGTGACTTCGACGGATTTGACTAAGTTAAATTCGATAACTATCTTCATAATCTTCTTACTTTATTGAAGAACAATCATGAATTTATGGAAAAGAGAAAGCACAATATATACTTAAGATTTACTGGTTGATCTTGCAAGTAACTATTTTTAAACCAACGGTTGATTACCAAAAATCAGTGTAAAGAGTCCCGGGGGCACCGGTTAGCATTTCCCATTTATAAATAATGGGGTTTTTTTCCAACAATTTATTGCTTTTGGGATGAGATTATATATAGGGTTAGAGCATCTTCAATGGTGCTATTATTAAAAGATGAGCAGCGCTATATATCAAAAAAGATTTTATCACAGTTTCTTTCCGAAATTAAGTTAGCCAATAAAATTTGTGCGTGGTCGGAAATCATAGGGTGGTGGGTCATATGTATTTTATTTTGATGAAATAGTAATCAAATAAAACTAATTAAGACTAAGGGCTAGTGTTTTGCCATGTAATTCGGGAAGAAATCGTGATTTCACTTTCGCTGTACATAGCATTACGCTTAAAAGATAGCTTAAGTAGTCCTTTCAGATACACATAATATATTCATTTCATTTCTAATTTAATGTCTAATAAGTACGCATTCACTCCAACCCAATAACTCTTAAAAAAATCACTCAATTGTTAACATTGAATTCTTGCATTAATTTTTTATTTAAAATATGATGAAAGATGTTGAATAAAGAATGCAATGGAACCTTATGCAAGAGAGGGACAATGCGTGTACAAGCACTGCATCTCAATACCGGTCCTTCTTATTTATTCTTCAATGGGAGTAGCTAGTAAGCTCTACATTCTATTAAATAAAAATATCTCATCGGAGATGCTCTTAGGACACATATTCTAACCACCTTTGGTACCGAGGATTTATTGTGGAATTACCTAAGTTTTCTTTAGTGAGTTCTTCGGTGATTATCAAGTGAGGGGTTTTAGAGAGGAAATGAGAGAAATTAAAGATAACTCTTGGTGAGAAATTGAAGATAATTTCTTATACTATTTTGTATATCTTGTAACAACTCATTGATAGTGAATTAGAGATCTAGTCTTTGCCAGACGTAGATCGATTTGGACCAAATTAAGTGAACAATTTATGTGTTTGGCTCTCTACTATCTTTATCGCTGTTCTTTGAATTGACTTAGATTTATTTTAAGTTGAATCTAAATTTGGTTGGTTTGTTTAGTTTGGTTGTCATTGTTATTAGTTCCATCTTTTTTGTTTGTTGAATTCACCACAAGTGGCATCGCCAATGGGGAAAGCAACAAATCTTTCAAGTGAACATCATGGGTACCGAATGAGACGTTGAAAAATTTGTAGGAGATAACATTTTGTGTAGTGAAAAGCGAGGATGGTAGCATTCTTTATTCAACATAAGTGTGATGATGCTTTTAAATATGAGGCATTGATACAAGTCAACCTCACACAATCACAAAAGACTGAGAAGACTTTCTTTATCTATCGGCCTAAATTTGCAGTGGACTCTAATTCCACACAAATCTGCGGCGGGTTGTAATGCATTTTTGGCGATAAAAAATATATTGTATGTATACTATTTTATTTTACTATTTTTAAAATGTATACTACTTTCCATTTTACTATAAACTATATTTTATAAAATTATCTTCTTTTTTTTCTTATAAATTTTTTTACTTACAATGTTTTTTAATTTTTAAATTATTTCTTTGCCAAAAATTAACTTTTTTTTAAAAAAAAAAGTGAATTTGCGGCAATTTATATACATTTTAAAAGAAAAAACCACATTTACGACGTCTACAACCATTGATAATTTATTTTTATAAAAAAATTCTTTTGCAGCATCATCATGGCCCAAACAAATGTCCAGTTGAATAATTTACAGCGAGTTGAATCTCGCTGAAAATCGTTGCGACATTGTTTTTTTGCATGTGTCACTCGACTACTGCAAATTCTCCTTTTCATCTACTTATTGTGCCCTTGTGTGGGATTTTGGCCCCGTCAATTTATTGACATTCTTTTAGTGATTATATTGTGCCTCAAAGATGTAGTGTTGAGGAAAATCGTGAAGGAGAAGATTGCAACGGTAAATTAGACCAAGCTAGAATTGTTGTACATGACCAAGTCATTGAATCATATGTTATGTCTAAAACAACAACTCCATTTATTCAAGATGGTAGGATCAAAATCCATAGTAGATCAATTGACAAATATCAAGAAAATCACTAATGGTTTGGTGAATATTAAAGTGAAATTTAATGTTAAGAATAAGATTTTACTCTTGCTGAGTTTGTTTCCCAAATCTTTTGAGCATTTCAAGGATGCGCTTCTTTAGGGAAATGAATCCATTATTACCTTGGAGGCGGTCCAATCGACAATTAGAACCAAGGGGACAACCATACTTCAGATTTGAAGGTGGAAGATAGTGGTAAAGACTTGAGTGTCTCAAGAGGAAGATGTGAGAATAGAAGAAGCTGAGCTAGATAAAATCAAGGGGTGTGATAGAAACTGTCAGCAACAATTGTCTTGAGTTGGGGGGATGATGATTTCGTGCAAATTGAAGTTTTTTAAGGATGATTATGTGAGTGGCTAGGCGGTACTTTGAGATTATCCTAGAAGATTTAGGTCATGAATTGAGCAATACTTTGAGAGTCTAAAGTTGAAAGAAGGTGGAGTTGTTCACCTTAGAAACGACAAAGCTTGTAAGGTTCAAGGTTTGAGTTTTGTTCGTCTTATGATGTTTGACAATCGTGAGTTTATTTTACGAGATGTGAAGTGTGTTCCTAAACATAAGCAAAATTTGTTATTAATAAGCATGTTTAATAGATAAGGCTATGTCAATAGAATTGAGCTTGAGATAATGGAAAATCTTGCATGATGAAAAATAATGGTTAGAGGTAACAAAATGTGTGGGTTGTACGTCCTAAATAGTTCTACTGTTATTGGTCATGTATTAGTAACTAGTCAAGACTCGCATGATAAATATGAGCTATGTGATTTTAGGTTAGGACATGTTAAGAATTGACAATGATCAGAAGTTTGTTTCATAACAGTTTAATGAGTTTTACATGTTAAAGGGTATTACACGACATAATAGATGTACACATTTTGAAGATGAGTCGCCCACATGATTCTAGAGTTAAGTTGAGGAGGACAAAACTCAGTTTGAGGGAGGGGAAGTCTTCCAATTGTGACGAGAAGAATACATGAATTGGGCTGCCAATCTACCCTCTTATTTTTGTTAAGGTAAAATGTATGACACTTTTTTTACGTTTACACATAATGATGTTTTTTCTTAACTCGATATTGAGGGGCCGATTCTACTTTCCATTAGTGGATGTTTAAATGAAGGCATAAAAAAGTTTTGTACTCACTAATCCAATACAAGAATTATTGGTATTTGGGTGATCGAATTCAAGATCTAGAAAAGAGAACACTCCTAAATAATCCTCCGTGGATTACTTGTTCAAAACGATTATTTAATCATTTCAACAAAACAAAGAATTTTAAGAATAAATTAGTTTAGCTACTATATTCAAATGATTTTTTGAAAAAACATAGAGTTAAAAGTGAATTTCTTATAAATGTTTTTTTTTATTTCCCCTTCCTCTGTTTTGTGTGGGATAGTAGGAATATTTTTTTTATTGATAGGGAATTGTACGGGATTTGAGGAATTAAAATTAATAAAAACTTGTGAAAAGTATTTTATATGTATGAAATAGCTTTGACTTTAGGTTCGGCATGCTCAATTGAGATGAAATATTTTGAGGATTAAATGTAAAAAAATAAAAAAAAAAGTTTTATATTAGATGTAAATATGTGTGTTGAACAATATATTTAATGTTTTATTATTTTGAGTTGAAGGAAAAAGTTTTGGATAAACATATGCTCAAGAAAAAGGTTTTGGAATTAAGGTATGGTCCAGGGGTGAGTATGTAGAAAACGAGACATTAATATCCTAACATTCTGTTTTCTTGTTTAAAATTGGAACCTCAAGAACAAGGTGATTTTTTTTTTCCGACCTGTGAAAAGCTTATTTTCATATGTTCCGTTAGGTATCAGATGGTATTGATAGGGTAACTGCTGATGCAGTTAATTATTTCAATATATAGTTATTTAGGAGCGGTTAACATTTTGTATAATATGTAGTATTTGTGTTGATTAGAAGCGGTTAGGCAGTTTATGCAGTAATTTGTATTGATTAGGAGCGGTTATAGGCAGTTTATTATGCCCTTTGTCTATATAAATATGGCCATTTGGCCACAACAGTGGGGAGAATTCAGAGTTATTCAATTAGGAACCTTATTGGTTTTAGACAGAGAGAGAAATGTCTCTTCTCTAAAAAGTTTTTGCTCTGAAATTAGAGAGAGATAATCTTTTGTAATATTTTCTTTTCAATCAATAATATTATTTCTTTGTTTCTTTTTAATTCGGGTTCCTAGCATGTCCTCTAATATAGTTTATCAAAACAATTTATAAGCATATACAAACCTATTGTAACATTATTTTATAAACTGTTGCCATAAGATGTAAGCCATTTTCTGGCTGAAATTTGTCGGAAAAAAAAAAACTATATGTCTTTTGCTAAAAAAAATTAAATTAAATTATGTTTTAAAAATTATTAGCCGGTGGATTATAGCACTCGGGGCCTTGCAGCTGTTAAACATATAACTGATGATATGATTCACAAAGACATTATATAGCATTAACAATTGGAAAAATGATGGTATGTATGGGAAGCCCCCATACGCTTAAAATATGAAGAATCGTGTCTGACACGTATTCGATACTGATATGTCTCGATAGGTTCCGATACGTGTATTAGAGAAGTATTAATCAATTAATATTTATTTTTTTGAAGAAAAAAGTGACTGATACGTGTCAAATATAGCTAACTTATACTTCAACACCGTTACTTCTGTCTTACCTATTTCCTTTTAAAAATAATAATAAATTAAAGAATAAGAAATAGAAATACATAAAGACCAGCATCGCTATCAAAATCATTTTGTCTCTTCTAACCCAAAAAAATAGTGTACCTCGTCACCACTGAGCCATAACTATTCCATCTTCTAACGATTACCACCGATTAACTCAATCTCTCAACATCAGCATCACGATTGCCTCCATCAACACCCCTCTTGAGTTCTACTCTATTTCTCTTCTCTTTAATGTTATGTTTCTTTTGTTATTCTCCCTTTAATATCGTCTTTTGTTCTTCGCACTAATTGTGAAAAAATTGTTTGTTTTTATCTTGTTTGTTTTCAATCTCAACTAGTGTTATTAAGTAGTTAACATTAGACAATGGTGTTCTTTTTCTATAGTACAAATGATGTTTTCTTTGGATGGTACTAATGATGTTTAGCTATATTCTAATTTGTGCAGAAAAAATATGTAATTATTACTTGTTTTGATCATTTTCATTAGTGTGAATGTTTGTTTATTATCATTTTTAGTTATGTTTATACATTGTACACTTGTGCTATTAATTTTAAATTTAATTTTTTAATAACGTATCGAGCTCTCTGTCGTATGAAGAGTTTTGAAAAATTTCTCGTATCGTCGTATTAATATTGTATACGTATTGTGTCAGTATTGTGTCAGGCATCCGAGCCTCGTAATAATAAGAAGTCAGATTAGGTATTAGGAGCAAGGTTGGTAAATGATTTAGATAATACAAAGTGGTCGATAGAAGTCATCATCAGATAGATATGCCCTCAATTTAAAATAACTTTTTTTTTCCAGCAGAAACATAATTATTATATATTGAACACAACAAAAGATTAGCATGTGTAATTGTTTTCAGCATTTAGTGCATCACTAGCCAGCTGAGCAATTGACTGTGTTAATGAAAAGTAAACCAAAGTTTCCTCAGCAACATTTCTTCTAGCTTAATGAATTGGGTTCAAAGCTAAAACCCAAAAATGCGGTGTATCTAACGGGGTTATATGAAGTATGGGAGGAATTTAATTTTTCCCTCAATTCAAATTCATTTGCAAAGTACACATCGAAAAAATACAGTTTTTTCTTTTCTTGTGGAAGTATAGATTTTTTTTTTAGGTGTTGTGGAAGGAAGTATAGATGAAAAAGTCACAATTTTTGGGTACATATGTGATTCTTAAAAAATGCAGGGGAAGGAAAATTATTATCTTAATATAATTAGTCATATATTATGGTCTTATCTGACTTGAGAATTAATCTTTGCAGATACGTGCAAATGATATCTTGATCACAATAGAGAAATATATCAACATAAACATTTCAAGAGTTAACAAGATCCAAACCAAACTTCAAGATACGTCTCGTCTCTTTACCATTTTGAAGTTTGTTCGGATCTCTCTACTAAAGTAAAGTAATCTTTGCTACAAAAATTAGTAAAAAAAAAATCACACTAATTCCCTCCTTGGTTAATTAATTGATGATTTTAGGGAGATATTTGACATTTTCCTTCTCGGAATTTCTCTTGCTAATTTCATGTTTAACTTTTTTTTGGTAGTGTAATTTCATGTTTAACTAACATTTAGGTATGAATTAAGGTTTAAAAAATTGACCGACCAAAATTTAAAAGTGGGTTAGGGTTATGTATAATGTTGGAACTTATTCACATAGTTTGAGACAGAAGGAAAAAAGAGAAGGAAAAAAATGAGGGAAATTTTTGAATTTTTGGCTATGCTTGCTTTCATTCATGATCTCAATATGTTTACTTAACTACTTAGTAATTGGGCTTACCATGGCCAACAAATAACTAGAGCCAATACGTCTTAACTACCATAGTTAGTTATTACTTGCACTCTAACTAACTAACTTGGTTTGTTAACTAACCTATCTTATCTTACTAATTGAATCACAACTAATTCAACACATATACGTCATTCTTAGCCTATACAAATGCACTTAATCTGGATTTTACTTCCAACATATGATAACCCGTCGCTTATTCACCCAAGTATCGAGTACTCTCTATAAATAAAATAGTCAACTTAAACTTTATTTAAAAGTGTTTACTTAATGTTGTATCGACCATTGTTTTTTCCTATTTACAATGTCGCCCCTTTTAAAGTAAATTTTAATCCTATAAATGTTTTTCTATAATCCTATAAAATTTACGTGTCGACCCTTTTTAAATTTGTCTCTAATCCAAATTTGTGAAGTGTGGACCTACACCTTAAAATTTTTTCCTATTAACAACAATATATTGATTCGGGTCTATGGGCAGGTTAGAGCCTAAAAATAACTCGATAAAAATTTAGAGTCAGATTATAGACAAAGTATGATCCGTTTCAACCCATCTCTTGCTCACCCTTATAAATAAACCACATGCTTTTGAAGGATTTATGAAATTTAATCTCTTGATCAAAAGCTTAATTAATATAATTGCCTCTATCTTTTCTCATATCACTTCCTTTTTTCTGTAGTCCTAATAAATGTAGCTAGCATATCACCATCTATCAATCTCACAAGTCCTTGTTTCATTTATAAAATTCTTCTAAGACATATATCAATAGCCACACAAATGATCAAAATGCATCTTTGTCAATTTCAAGTATTCCACATGTCTTTTCAGCCTCCTTCCTTTTCTTTTCCTGTTCAACGTTTGGTGTAACAAAGAGAATAATATAATATGATCATCACCAAATTAAAGCACTACTAACGCATATACCCATATAATATATATTATTTTTTTATTGTTTTTAAATGACCAGTTCACATTTGTAGTTTATAGTGAGATTCTTCTAAGACGCTTCCATAGCACATGCATTTCTATAAACAATTCTTGAATATAATAAACAAGTTATTGGTCTCATGTCCCTTAAAAAAAATGATTGGTCTCATATCTTAAATTATTAATAATAACAAGGGGCCATGAAATCATTTTCCATGTTATATAGTATCTATCTATAAATTAAAGGAAAAAACTTAGAGCTAGTTAAAAATTACTAGAAATTTACTAAGCAAATTTCAAGAGACTTTAGCTAAAAAAAGAATGGTATCCTAAAATTCTAATTATGATAATAAAATAATGTGAACATAAGCAAAGAAAATTGGATAGCAATCGTATGTGTTACAGCAAATCCCCAAGTACTCCAGCAAGGCACATGATGATGATGAATCACTATATCATAAATTGAACTTTTAGGGTATGGCAATGACTTAGAGACAAGTCACATCTTAAAGAGAAGGAAACATCTCAAACCCTAGCTGTGCCCTTGCCCTGTCAACATCCCTCCTTAACCCCATCCTTGATTGTTTCTTTCTAACCTACCTCAATAATAAGTATCATGTCCTCTTAGCCACATATTCTAAGAACTATTCCCAGATGGACTTGTCCAAATAAAAACATACCCTTTTCGTCTTTTAGACTTCATGTAGTCTTAATCACATAAGAATACAAGAAGCCAATTTTCAGTGTAGGGAAATCCCTTTGCATATCCTTATCTATTGTAGACATTGAATTCAATTTTAGATAATCCCATAATCTAGCTAATTTTATGATATGATACTAGCTGTATTACATCGGGATTTTTAAGAGTGGTCCTAATTAATATACCTATATTTTGATCTAGGATCAATAAAATCAAAGTCAAACTAAGTGGTCCTAGTCAAAAACATAATACCTAGAGATAAGTGTAGGATCAAGGGCATGGGGCCAAGAGGATTGAATGAATATGTGCATGATTTCTTTCTTTATAAAATAGATCAAGAGTTTATTATTTTAAAACGGTGAAGAAAGGAATATATTACAGTACTACACTATAAGAGCATAAGGGGTATTTTTATTTAATTTAATAGATTCTTTAATCCAAATAAGGAGAATATAACACTTTATATACTAGAAGAATCAACAAAAGAAAGGGACACAATGTTATTGGTCCTTTGAAATAGTATCTTCTCAAATCAATACTCCAATTTTGCTCATATCGTGGACCTAATTAAGGTGAGATCATAAAAATGGTTTGTCATAAGGTCAAACGTTTTGCTCTGACTCTTTTAAATGGTTAATTTGCAAATCCTGTGAATTATTGGTTGAGAGTTGGATTGTTGGTGTGGTTGTTGGTGTCAAGTGTGTGTAAGAATTAGGTAAAAGAGTGGGTTTTGAGCTATAGACAAGGGAGAAAACTCATATACGTAGTTAAGGTTAGAGTTAAGATATGATGTCACATTCACTTGGTTTCTCTAAGTTTAATGTGATGATTCACTAGACTCCCCTAAGAATCCAACGGTGGTAAGCTAAGTTTGACCAAGTCCTTGTATCTAAAGTCTTCATGAATCATGATGATGTTGGGTGTCAACAATAGTGCAAGCGTGTGTGGATGAAAAAACTCTGATTGAAGGATTGCATATCCAAATGAGTAGATCGACTTACACGTTATGGTTATATTGTTGGTATGTCAAGTGTAAATAAAAGGCTCGCATTAGATGAAAATTTTGATGTTGAGCAACATATTAGTGAGAATGCAAATATACCTAAAACCTTAAAATTTTGAGTTAAGATGATGTTCAATTCCACTTGTATGATTGATTAAAGCTCAATGCGATGATCACTCAGCTCCCCTCAAGCAAGAATAACACAAATTTATTTTGCTTAAGCCTCTACTCTTGTAAGAATTTCTTCATCCACACGGGTTCTTTAGAAGCACAATTGTATAGCCTTAATTGACAAGACATTTCCTCTCATGCAAAAGTCATTGTGTAACCATAATTAGATTTTCGAGAATCAAGATCACCCACTATATCTGCATCTTTGTAGCTAATTAACACAGATCGACCACCCCACTAAGATATTTGAGAAACTATTTCAAATCTTGTCGATGATCTTTGCCATGATTAGAGAGAAATTAATTGACAACTCCAACAATATGAGCAATATACGGCCTTGTGCATTGCCTTAACATACACAAAACTATCATTTGTGGATGCATATGGAACCATCTCTATATCTTCTTGATGGCATTATTCTGAACTCAATTTGAAATGACTATAGAGTAGAGTACTAATACATTTGTATTTTCTCATGTAAAGTCCCTAACACCTTTTCAATGTAATTGCGTTGAGACAACCATAATTTACCATTCATCTTGTCACAACTCACAAGTAATTCTCATGCCAAGGATTTTCTTTGCTTAACCAAATTTCTAAGACTTGCTTAAATCTTGCTTTAGACTTTTAATATTCTTAGTGTTTTGATCAACGATCAAGATGTCATCCATATATAGCAAGAGAATAATATAATCGCCTTCAGATAATTCTTTGACAGACACACAATGATAAAAAAAAAAAATAGATTTACGAGACCAATGCTTCACCGGGTTTCTTAGAGAATAAAATAATGCTACAAAATATTAAAAAGAATTAATTTATATTCTAAACTAAAAAAAAAAAAACTCATATACCTTATCCCACTAAACGACATCACTCTAATGGTACAGTTCCAAGAATCATTCGAAGAAGGATTTAAAAATCTGGATAGTTGATGATGAAGGCCAAGATACAAACCATTTTGAATGTAGTTTATAAAAAAAATTCAATCAAAAGCATTGCTATTTTCTTTATGTCGAAAATATATACTCTTATTTTTTTCATAAGACACAAACTATTAAATTATTGCTAATTTTTAATTACAAAATTTGCATATGCAAGACAAGAACAACCCAGTGAGATCTACATCTTTTATCCTTTTACCTTCTACCACTTAAGAAATTGTGTTTAAGTGGTCTATTTTACTTATTAGTTTTATACAACTTTAGTTTTAAGGTAGTCAAATATTGCTAAGACATATCAAAATTTGCTTATATTGAAACACAATCAATATCAGGATTCGAACCACTTTCTACGGATATATTCTAAAATGTTTATGTAACTACAAAAGTTGTGAATGTCTCCGTGAGTTTAACTCATATGGTAAGAGATAATGCATAATATATATTGCAGGAGCCGGAGTTTGAACTTCAGACACCCCATATATTCATCTTTAAGATGAACTTCTCTAACCGTTAGACTACTTCACTCTAAAGAACAAAAAGAATATACACGTGCTTCTACATAGAGACGACTAGTTATCAACAATTTTTACAAATTAATAGGTTGTTAAATAAATTACGAGTTATAATATAAAAAATATTTTTTCTTTTATTAATTATACATACATATATATAACACATGCATTAATATTATGTATAAAATCTGGATAAGATACACTAGAAACCCAGACAACATCAGGCCAATAAAATAATTTGCTAAAAAGAAAGGCCAGTAAAAAATAGTAAACAAACTATTTTATTCATGACAAAGTAAACAAACTATTTGTTTCTTACACAAACTATTAATGTTCAACACATTCAATTTTCTAATAGAGATGTGAATTAGTTTCAATATTAATCAATGCATTTTTTTATCTCAATGCCGGTCCAATATCGAAACTAAAAACCATTACGAATGTTTTGGCAAGCAAAACGGAAATAGGTTGAAACATAAAGACCACAAATAACAGTGTACAATATGCAAGATACTCAAGTAGAGAATAATCTATTTCATATTGTAGACGTCTAATACACCAATCAAACATGGGAGAACTTGTTCCATCAAGAGTTGAAACTATAATACATTTTTGCAACTTTTTATCATCCCATGATTAAACACTACATCTAGTAGAAAACTTATTGATGATATATACAGAGTTGCTCTCATATCCCCACAAATTCGGATTTCTCAATACATGACAATTTGCCCTGAAATTATCAGTATCATAAAATAGTGCAATGTCGCCCAAAGTTTTCAGTTTAACATAAGTCATGGTTGAGCCTTCTATCTTGAACACATTCTTTATTTGCCTATGCCTTACATTAACCACCAAAAGTTGCTCATCACATATAACGAGCCTTAGGTTATAGCAATAAATTTCATTGGGAGTACTATTCAGTTTTAGAAATTTAATATTTGCAGAGTTCAAACTGAGTACTCGTATGTTGGCCTTTAGAGTGACAACATATATTATATTATGGAAAACCACAAAGTCAACCACCACCCTTTTATCTTTCATTGTTGAATAAAAAACCCATCCACAATTTCGAGATTGATAGACATGCAAACGACTTAGACATGAAATCACCAAGACAAATTCTTCTGAGCATTTGTCAATAGCAAGCAAGGCACGATCAGTACAATTATAATTGTTAATTCCGGTAGGGGTAACGATTTCCTTCTTTGTTCTTGTAAATGGGTTGATTAGCACAAATACATTATCCCTCACCATGATAAAATATCGGCTAGAAAATGTAACATAGATATAGTGGTTGAAGAAGTATTCCATCATCTTCAAGCAATAAACTTTTTTGGTTGGATATGCTAATAAAGGAACATGATCCCTTGCCACGACATGGACCCTGAAGTAGTAATGGTTCTTCGGATGCAAAGAAGGATTCCAAGAAATTTCTCCAATAAATTTTATGAAAAACCCTCCAATTCTTCCATACACCGACAATCTAAAAGAGATCATCAAAATCTAGTGTTTTGAAAATGATATCAAACACATCTAAAAAGGAAGTTCACAATTCTCTTCTACCTTCAATCTTTTTCCTTTGCATCACAACAAAATTGTTAGGTGATTTCTAAACATGTTTTATTATTTACTTCTAATAAATAAGTTATTTTACTGTTTATCTGATAATATCAAGGAAATGAGGAGATAAAGATATATTTATTATCCATTTTCTCCAAACAAAAATCCAGACCATCATATAATACAAATACGTGTGATCCTCTTTTTTCCATGTGAATAGTTTATTTTGCCATTTTCGTGATCATGCCAATGTATAGCAAACAATAGATATCCATTTTCATCCTCACAAAAATTAACATTCTAGCTGAAAGCACTAAATATTAGGCATGTCATTTTATTAACCCCTACTCCCCAACAACAAATAAAAAAGGATTAAAGTCACATGAAAAGGTCAATTAGTGAGGAAAAAACATTTCCACGTAATTTCCCTACAGCCATGTGAGAAAAAAACCAATATACCAAGAAACAATATAAGATGCACTAGAATGAAAATTTTAGATTAATTCATAAACATTAAAGATAGTAGAATGCTATAAAAACTGAAAAATCTATACTATATATAAAGAAAACTACCCCTTTCAGCATTTTTGGGTTGGACTTTTCTTTCCAAAAATACCATCAATTTTCAATACAAATAACACATGTAACAAATAGATAAAAATAAATTTAAATATTAAAACAAATGTAACAAACACAATATGAATATTTTTTTTCCCTTTATCATTTAAAAAATGTAAAAAACAATATGAGTATATTTATACTTTCTTTTTCATCATTCCAATTATACCCTTAAACAACTTTTTCTATAATAAAATTGTTATTGATGTCATTAAAAATAGAATTTAGATTTTTTTTTGTTATATTGTATTATTGTCGGTGTTGTTGAAATAGATAATCATGTTAGTTTGATTTTTTATAACTTGAAAGCAACAAACATTTATATTTTTTTAGATTTAATCAAAATCAAAATTTCATAAAAAAAACATCGTTCATAATTTTCAAACGCTAGCGCAATAAAAAGAGGGCACGTTTCTTTTCGCTAGTGGGAATAGTGAAAATAAATATTACAACGAAAAATAGAGTGGAAACCGCTACGGAATCTATCTTCCTATGTTCTTTGTTCTCTTTTTTAGTTCCTCTGTTCTTTGGTCTTTTGGGTTAATGTTTTGATTAAGACCTGTGAAATTTTGTTGGAGACTTGAAAGCTCTCCTAAACTTATATATTTCCCTGACATTTGTTGGTATTTGGATTTGAATGTAATGTTTTGTGGATGTTGAGTGTTTTGATTTATGAGTTTCATGAGATTTGTGTTGTATTTAATTTTATATTAAATATATGTTCGTTTATACTTCATAGTATTATTCATGTAATTTGTCCGAAAAATGATCAAATAGCGGTCTTCCTATTATACGCCATCCCAATTTTAGGGTCGACCGCTACGCACCGCTGTCCAGGATTGACTATTATGCATTAGAAACAAACCTAACTTGTTGAACAAATCAACGAATATGTAAGTTGACAGCAGTACATCATACTACATACTTTACAGGAATGCTCTTTGTAATCTTATTATGGCAATATCATTCCAAAACAACTCCAGAAAATCACATCAAGTAAATGGCAGAGTCATTTACAAAAATCCAAGATTGAAGCAAGAATTCACAAAGTAAGAATCCATGCATAATGCTGACTCATGCTGTTTGGACGATGATGTTAGAAAAATGTTGGGTCTAAGTTAAATTAAAGTGGGCTTAGTAAGTTTAATAAACCTATCGGTTTGGTTTATCGATTTATTGAATTTCAAAATTAAAAACCAAGAGCCGAACTAATCCAACCCGGTTTCCTTCAGTTCGGTTTGAATTTTGATCCAAACAAGAAAAGATCGCATAATGTTTGGTTTGGTTTTAGGGTTCATCAGTTTTGTCTGAACCACTTATACCCGTAATTGAGATACTATCAAATAGCCTTCCAAAGCTCACCCCTAACCGAAAGGAAAAAAAACCTAAAACAAAACATAAAGAGAAGAGAGATGAGAACGCAAAGAAGAGAGGTTTTGTCAGAACCACTTACACCCCTAATTGAAATATCATTAAATAGCGGCCAACATCTGCTACGCTGCTATAGCGCGCTATTAACTACCTAGGTTGGCCATCCCATGGTATTTGTTCTTTAGGCTTAATGGATAATGGGCCAAAAAAATACAAGTTGAATATAATGAGGAGGAAGATTTGTTAAAAGAAAAAGAAAATGGGGAAGCCAAACAAAATGGTTGCACGGAGGGAGTCTCTTGTTCTTTTTCTTTTTCCTATGATGATTTCTTCTTTTAGTTTATGTTTATTTAATTGTAGAGTTTCCGGAATATTTTACGGTTGTAAGACAAGTGTTATCGGTGGACATTAGTTTCCCAAGTACATAAAATGCATGAACCCCTATTTTAATACTCCAAAGATATAGACTTCATCAGCTCATTACGTGAAAAAATTCTATCATCAATTTAGTTTTTCTTCTTCAACAATGCAGTGTGTCACAACTTAATCCATCAATTAGTTATGGAAAACCTAATCAAATTAGTCTCTAAATTAGGACTCCGTCTGTCTCAATCCAACAAAGATTGAACAATTTAAATGTCATATATACAACTAGAGGACTAATATTATGGTGGATGGCAACAAACCAAAAATCATGGCATTGCGGCATATGGTAGAACCATGGCATATATATGTATATAGCAATTAGCAAGCAAAAAAACTGCAGAAAATCATAAACATATGTGAAGTGCAATTAATAATCAGAAACTACTAACCATTCATCTCAAGTTGAAATGGAAGTGTGATTTCATGTTCCTTTGGCAGGAAGGTGTTGAATTCCAAAATTAAATCTGTATGCGCTTTAAACAACTCCTTTACTGCTGCCACGACACCTCTTATATCAATTCTTTGATCCTCGAAACTCATCAGAACGTTTAAGAATTGATCATACTTCATCATGTTATGTTGAAATGCAACTTTGACTGTCGCAAGATATGCCAGTCGATCATGGTTTGGGGAGAGCTTCATCTTTATTCAGAAAATGAATGATGTAGAATAGCTTTACACTGACATACAACAAAAAGAAATCCATCAATCTGAAATGTCATACAACTAATTTCAAAATATCTTTGTGATTTGGTGATGTCAGTGTAAAACTAGTCGGTGCATCTTCTATTCTCTCTTTTTCTTATTTTATTATCAAATAAATTTGATTGTTTAAAAAAAACAGGTTTGATTTTAAATAAATTTAAATATCTTTATTATCAAATAAATTTGATTGTTTAAAAAAAAAGGTTGATTTTCAATAAATTTAAATATCATTATCCAATCAAATCACGTTATACAGATATTTATGGAGATATTTCAAGAACTAATCTATAAAGTTTTACAACATCAGGTTCATAGAAATTAATCTCTAAGAGACCTCCCAAAGGAAGCACAAAACACATCACATCAAATAAAAATGAAATGGGATAACAAATCTTATCTCAAAATCAACTGCACTAGAAGAAACCTCTAAAATAAGAGTGTGAATAGGCCAGACTAACCTTTGAAAGGCCTAAGCCTAGCCTTCTTTTTTTGTCAGGCCTGGCCAAAAAGCCTATTTACAAAGGGATGTTTCACATTGAGGCCTTTAGATAGTCCATTTTACTTGTTTCAAATGAATTTTGCTCTTTTCACAAAACTTTGCTCTTTAACACCTCAAAAATACAAAAATGCCTCCAACAACAGTTAGGAGGGTGGTAAAATGGACGGATTGGATGGATATGAATTTGGATCCTAATAGATGGATCAAAACAATTCATTAGTTCATTAAAATCCAGTAAACAATTTTCTAAAAAATTCATCCAATCCAATCCATTAAGTATAAAATCATCCAATCAATCCATTAGTAGATTATGATGTGTATTATTTATTTATTTTATTTTATATTTTGATCAAAGAAAATATTTCATTCATTCAAGAAGCTATAATAGCCACAAATTACACCATGTGTAGATCACTACCCACTATTGAGGTAAAGTACAGAATTTCTGCAAATCAAACAAATAGAACTTTAAAGCACAAGACTTGCTCCTGACTTGTACATCTACTGAATCACGGCTAACTTGAAAAAATTGTATGTAACAAGGTCCAATACTGATTTTTTTTCTAGCCCAAAGATTTTTTTTGTAGAAGCCCAACTAATTTAAAAATTCAGAAATAATTGATATTTTTTTGTCAAATAATTCAGAAATAATTAATATTATTAATTCAATAATTAAAAATGTGATGGTAATGCCAATCGGTGGTCACGGCTCGCCGGAAGCGTTGACCACGGTGCAGCTCTGACGATCATCCAACGGTGGTCCGGTCAGTTTTTCGGCGACCCACAGTGATCGACGACAGAGCTTCGGTGACCCACAATGGTCGGAGGTAGGGCTTCGGCACATATAATAAAATAATATAAATATTTTAATAGGCTATAGGAGTCTTAAAGTCTATTTCGACAATATTAAGGTCTTTTTAAAAGTAAAAGTCTTTAACCACAAATCACAATGAATTTAAAGCTACTAAAATGGTAAACAAAAAAAAAAAAATCTAATTTATCTATATTGTTTGTTAAACTGGTTCATGAGAAACGAGAAGAATCAATAAAAGTTTGAGGTATGTATACTGGAACACTTAGGCTTTGTTTGCGAGTTTGGAAGCGAAGGGAGGGAGAGGATTTTGGAAAAAAAGAAGTAAGAAATAGAGGACATTAGAAGGGGGGGTTGATGGGGTTAATTTTACTTCATAATACAAAACTTTCCTCATCTGGGGAAGTAAAGAGTTGAACTAGAGAAGGGTTTTGGGGGTTTTGAAGGGTTTATATGAATTTTTCAAATTTAATTTATGTTATGATATTTTTAATATAAAAAATATATGAATCATATGCATTAGTTTATCTTTCTCTAAAAAAAAATACTCTTCAAAAAAATATGAAAGATTTCTCTATTTTCCTTCAAATTTAACCACATGGGTAGACATAAGTGGGGTTTTCACCACTTGTGGTATAAAGGTTGGTGTTTTTAAGATACGATAGACAGCCCTAAAAGTTGCGAACAGCCGCAGCTTGTCGTCCGTTTATATTCTATCCATGTGTGATTAATCCTTATATATATATAATTACAATCAAATTTATTATTCAGATGTAAACCTTCTTCTATATATTCATATGTCTGAAACTAAACAATGAATCAATAAGAAAATCAACACAGTTTGGAAACAGTACCAAAACCAAAGCCCTAAAATTTTCAGAAGTAAAAGAAGCCCTAATTTTGATTGAACTAGGGAAAAAAAAGATACAATGAATCGAAAAATAGAGAGAGAACCTGGCGTTGTTGAATCGGTGATTAGCTTAAGCACCGTATAATACGAGAATGTAAAAGTAGACTTTGTAAGGAGAAATTGCAATTGGGCTTGCTCTAGGATCCGAAAGCGTGTGGCTTTGAAGAAGATTCTTTTTATTTTTTTACTCTTATTTTTTTACCTCATTCTAACTGTTTTTTGTGTTTATAAATTCTTCAAAAAGAGTCGTTTTATATTATTTATATTTTTTTTCTTTACAAATATATCAAAAAAAATTTAATCCTTCTAAAATTTTCCTTCAACTTTTAATCCTATAAAATTTTCAATCATTGTTTTTTATCTCTATTTTTAAATTAAATTTTGTATTTTTTTATGAAATTATGTAGAATATTATAAAAAAAATTCTCAAAAAATTATAATTTTTTAACAAAACATGAATTAAATATTAATTTTTAACCGTATATTTAATTTTTGTTTTGTTAAAAAATTCTTTTTTTTTTAGATTCTTATAATAATATAAAAAAAAATTAAAATTTAAATATGAATTTTACACATGAGTTTACTTTAAAGGAGAGACCCAAAGTGAAGATGAAAAACTTTTGAGGGACTAAAAGTTGAAGAAATTTTTTAGAGAGATTAAAACAAAAAGTTAACCTATTTATATGGATCAAAAACATATTTAATCCTTATCTTATATTAGTACTAACTTTTAGACGGGCACCCATCTGTCTATTATATTTATTACGCTGATGCTTATAAATTACGAATAATGGTTTTTATATAAAAAACTATTAAAATGATTTTGGTTTTGATTAAAATTAAGGTATAGATGATAGATATTTTGCGTTGTCATATTGTAATAAATTATACTTATCTTTTTCAATAATACCAATATAACAAATATTATTCCTTACAAAAACAATATAACAAATTAGAGTCTTGCTAACGAGTGCCCTCAAGGCAATGGTTAAAAAAATCTACAAATATAAATTTTGTCTTGGAAATATAAGATGTTATTTTTGATCAAGTAATGATTACACAAAATTTCTGCAACAAAGTATTGATATATTTTTTACTATTTTTCAAAATATTTTTTTTTGGATTTGACAAATTTAAGATTTATATTTTTTTAACTCTCAATATTTTTATTTTTTATATATGAGAAAATGTTTGCAACACACATTTTTCAACGCACTCTTTTTGATTGATTAAAATTTACATTAGTCCCACCAAATTTACATGACTCCACGTGATTTTGTGAGATCCATGTGAATTTGAATCAATCAAAGATAGTGTGTTAAGAAGTGTGTGATAAAATGTGTATCGCTAACATTCCTTTTTTATATATACTTTAAAGCTTAAGTTTCAACCGATGGAGAAGAAAGAGGCTAAGTAGTCACGTGTGCTGACATTTTTTTTTTGTTTTAAGACCTTATTTATTTCAAATTGCCTCCTTACGGTTTTCCAATCAAAATGTCAATAGAGTGACTAGAAAATACAAAAGGACGTAAATTTGAGGGACTTAAATTGGCCAATTGAAATTTGTTGGTCAAAATTGAACAATTGTGAAAATTTAGGGCGAAAATGAAGCAATTGAACCTTGGAAGTCTAAAATCGAACTATTGAAATTTCGGTGGCCAAAATGAAACAATTGTGAAACTTGAACGATCAAAACTGCATTAAAAATGCATATATTCAACCCATTTGGGTTGGTCTGGTGATGTTGACTTGAAATATTGAAGTGCGTTCCTATCAAAGTTTTAGATTCGATTATCCTCGATGTCAATTTTGATGGACTAATTTAGCATTTACTCTTAATTCATATAATATGTTGCAATAATTAAGTAAATGAACTCAGATTGCTAATGTTTCATTCCCCTAAAAAAAGCAAAATGCTAGGTTAAGATGTTAAATGAAAATATTTTTCTTTAAAATTATGTATTCCATGTATTGAAACTTTAAAAAACTACTTTTTCTATAAATATAAAAACTTGTCAATTTTTTATTTCAAGGGGACTTGTTAAGACACCCTAAAAAAACACAACATGTGGCGGGTCCCAAGTGAATGAGAGAGGATTGAAGTAACGATGAAAATAAGCTAAAAGGTGCATGCGCACGAATGGGCTAGGATGTATAGACGTGCATAGATACAGACCAAAAGGAAGGGACACAAGACAATAAAAGTGGGTTGGATTGGCATTGGGAAGAAGATGGGTAACTGTGTTTGTTTTCCTTGTTTGTGTGCCAGGTGGCAGGTTGCCTTGCATTGTAGGACCATTGATCATACTAGTCCTCTCGTGTGGATTAGGACAGGGACCCATAAAGTCCCATCAATGAGACACCACACGTGTTTCATCTGTGCTTGATGTTCATTGTCTTCAAATACTATCTTCTTGTCGGATATAAATACTCCAATATCAATTATGTAATCTGTATTATCAAAACTTATGAATAATTCTTTTGATTTGGTGGAATGTGTTTAATGGAAAATAATTTTTGGACAATCAAAATCCAATTTACGATTAAAGAGAAAGAAATAAGTGGACATGTTTAATCTATATCCACGTAAAAGTATCACTTCAATTTTTGAAATAACTAATATTCTATATGAGAACAAATAAGGGCCCTTCTCTTATAAAAACCACCCCTTTGAACAAATAAGAACCACAATCTCTCTTGAAAACATCTGAGTTATCTTCATCTTTCTCTTGATTAGACACATGCGTTATAGAAGTCAAGTAGATGTTGGCATTATCAATTATTAGAACAATGTCAAACTTGAATCGCAACAAAGAAACAAAGCCAAACAAAATCACTTGGTTAACAAATACTTGAATCACACAAAAAAAAAAAAATACTTGAAGCATCATCCTTCAAAAAATAAAAATAAAAAATACGTGAAGCATCATATTGTACAGCACCAGGGCCATAGATGCCATTAGGCAGTTTGGACAATGTTATTTTGCTTTTTACAAAAGAGCATAGTGTGTGTTTGTTTTGACGTTTCACCACTACCACTGTGCATTTGAGAGCCTTAAAACGTAATGATACATACGCTACAAATTGTAACATCTATCTAAACGCACGTTCACAATACATCCACCACCAATGCAAACATAGGTATAGTTAAGTTACTGGTGGTAATTATTTGGCTTAATTGCATTTTTTCTTCTTATCTTTTGTTAATTGTGCGATTTTACACCTCTCTTTTATTTTGAGCGATTTTGCACCCATCTTTTTGCCCCATTTTTGGTTAGATTGACATTCTTGTGTTTAATTACACTTTTGTCCCTCATATTTTGTCAATTATGCGATTTTGCACTCCCCTCTTCTTTTTTGAACGATTTTGCATCCCATCTTTTGGCCCATTTCCCCTCTTTTAATGATGATTTTGAACAAAACACAATTGGTAAAAGATGAGGTGCAAAATCACTCAAAAAAAAGAGAGGGTGCAAAATCGCACAATTAGCAAAAGATAGGGGGAATAGTGCAATTAAACCTAATTATTTTACCATTTATTTAATTTGTTTTGAGGTTCAATCATTTCGATAGGTTTTTATTTTCTTTGCAACATTTTTTTCATTGTTGCATTCTATGATTTATGGAGATAAAAATGTCAAATTGAAAATATGTTGAAGAAACGATTCAAATATCTACAAGGTCAATATTAAAATGAGTTAAATATATAGAACATATCACACTGAATTTAATATCAATGTTGTATGTTGTTTAATCTTTGTTGTATCAGCCTTATGTAGTTGCTTCTTTCTTTCTTTATTACATTGTTTCTCATATGGATGTTGTGTATCCTACTAAGTCCCGGTTTTGCTAATATTTTTTGCTATTCTTAAATACTTTTTGAAATCCTTTTTAATGTGCTATTTTTTAATACTACAAGTTTTATTGATTACTACACTAATCGTATATATGGTTACTTGAAACACTAATCATACGTATGATTACTTGAAGTTAGTTGTAAATTTAACCCCTTTGGATCAGATCTATTTTCGAAGAGAGTTTGCAATAATCTCATCAAAATTACATTAGTTAATCATTACTTAGAAATAATAGTGATGTTTTCAAATACGTTACAAATTTGGTACGATTCATACGTCGTTGAAGGACATATTAAGGCACATTTTATCGCTATATTGTATATCTAATAAGGATTTGTCTAACATGTGCAATGTTGCACATGTTAAAACAATTAAAAGTAAAAAAAAATTGCAAAAATTTATTTTCAATTAAAAAATTATATATTTAATATAAAATGTACGTTTCAATACAAACTTATTATTTTGTTTAAAAAAAATACAAATTTATTATTTTAAACTTCTTAATATGTGGAAATTTGCACATGATGGAAACAATCATCTAATAATCACATTTGTGTTTTTCGATAGACACATACATGACACATGTCAGATATAACTTATCGATCATTATAACAGTCGATAGGACCCGTATGTCGCACGGGTCGAAAGTCTAGTATATATAAATGTTAAACAGTTCTGAAAAGTTTGCCCTAATCCTGATCCCGCCTTTTTTGGTGGGTCTGAGTAATTTTTATGAAAAAAAGAGTTTGCAAGGAATCGAACCAAGTACCATATGCTTATAATCACATTTGCACATGATGGAAACAATCATCTAATAATCACATTTGTGTTTTTCGATAGGCACATACATGACACATGTCAGATATAACTTATCGATCATTATAACAGTCGATAGGACCCGTGTGTCGCACGGGTCGAAAGTCTAGTATATATAAATGTTAAACAGTTCTGAAAAGTTTGCCATAATCCTGATCCTGCCTTTTTTGGTGGGTCTGAGTAATTTTTATGAAAAAAAGAGTTTGCAAGGAATCGAACCAAGTACCATATGCTTACACTTTACAAATATAGCCACTATGCCACTTCTATTTTTGTTGAAATATTGTTGCTTCCAAAAATGAAATACATGACTAAAACATTTTTTTTAAAGCCCCTACCGCCCTATCGGTTTCCTCTCTCATAGCAGTTATTTTTTATTATTAGTGGTACCTTTATTGATAGTAGTTCTTTTTCATTTTTTTTTTGTGTACGCTAACTACGTGTTACGATATTAAAGTTGCATCTTTAAAACTGTAGATAATTTGACTGATCCAGATGATAATTTTTTCATTAGAAACTTCAATTTTTCCTGTAATTTTGCCGACCTCTTTGTTTCTCCAATATTATATTACATGAAGTTTTTGTTCTGACTTTTTATTTGTAAAAATCACTGCAGTAGACTATAATATTACTTTGTTTTGGCAAAGTAATGACTTTGATTCCATATTCATTTTTGTTGATGCAAACTAAATGTTGTTAATTTGCTTCTTTGAGATTGTGCATGTCGATCACTCTCAATTGTCACTTAGTTTGATTGTTTCTGAGTTTAAATGTTACTCTACGATTAATAATATAACCAATTTGATATTTTACATATGAAACTCTACAAAAATCCGTGCATCGCACGGGTTAGAGTCTAGTATATAAATAAGCGTACTCTCGTATTGGATTAAAATGTGAGTACTAGGCAACATATAATGAAGGAACTCATATATAAATGCTTCAAGATTTTTCAATAAAGGTATGGTGTTTAAGACACTTTTACTCTTAGTCTAATGTGGTGATCATCAGAGTTATAGGCTTCCCACTTGCCAACGGTGTGATTTTATATTATAGTTGATTGTTTGACTAAAAATGACCGACTCTTTGTATCAAAACTCTTTTTTGTGAATATGGTAACTTTCAATGCCACAACTGATCAAAAAAGGTAAAACGACTTTTATATATCAATCACTTTTTTTAAAGGACTTTTTATGCAATTTTTAATTAAGTGTGTTGTAAAAAATATAAATTGTAAAACTATTCATAATAAAAACATTATTAAATTTTGTTTATATATATAACACATAACTCGACAGACCGTACCTATATGTAGAGTTATCAAATTGGGCACGACCAATTTGATTATTGCTCCATGCGTTCTTTGAATTGTTCAATTTTTAAAATAAGTCAATCAGATCATATCTCACACAAGGCTACTGGTATTTGAATCAGGAACGCAGCGGTAGTTAACTACCACGGTTGGATATGCCAATGGTAGTTAACTACCGCTGAGGGGCAATTTTGTATTTTTCATGTGTTATTAGAAAGCTTTTGAAGTTAGAAAAGTAATTTTCATAGAATAATTACCGACCAATTTGGCATGTATTTTGGTATGAATTGAGTTGTAAATTAAGCCAAAAAAAGAGTGGTATTTTTTTAAGGAAATAATGGTATCTATTTTTGTTCGACCTAATTAATTAGTCTGATCTTATATTATTTTATTAATTAAATTATTGAAATACTTTAAAAAGAAAAAAAATATATTGACCCATTGGCTCGGACAATCCAAAATAATTGGGTTTAATCATTTGCAAAAAACGACCCGACCCAAATTGTCCCACTTGACAACTTAAAGGATGAGTTTGATTTGTTAAAAATATTAAATGACACAGAAACTTTAGTTATATTGTATTTGTTATAAAACGGTTGCAAGATACATCAAGGGACAAATAACATGACAAAAACTGAAATTATTATCTCTCACTAAATCATATTACAACTTTTTATTCTTACCACAAATTGTATAAAATGTCAAATTAACTTTTTGTTCGTCAAACATCGTTTTAAACAAAAATTGTCCAATACCATAAAAGTTTGTCTTGTGTTGTTCTGCCTTATGTTGTGGTGTTTTGTATTGTTCTATCAGTACTTACCTTAAGTCTATTATCTATACTTCCTTAAATACAACCATCTATATTGCATGTCTATGCTAACTCCTTCTTCAAGACTCCGTAAGGTATAATCTTTCCCATTTAATCTATTTTTAATTTAAAAAAAATTGGGGGGGGGGGGGGCGATAGGAAAATCAATTGGATTAGTTGGAATAATGTTTGTTTTTGTAAGGAGTATGGCGGGCTGTGGGTGAGGCAGGTGCGAGAGTTTAATTACGCTTTCTTAGGAAAATGGTGTTGGCGGTTATTAGTGGAGAGGATGAGTTTTTGATATAGGGTTCTGGTTGCGAGGTATGGTGACGAGGTAGGGAGGTGGGGGCCGAAGTGGTTCTTCTTGATGGCGGGAGATAGCCAAAATTTGTGATGGTTTAGGTGGTGTTGGTGGAGGGTGGTTTCAAGATTGTGTTTCGCGGAAGGGGGGCAATGGTGTTGATACCTTCTTTTGACATGATCAGTGGTTAGGTGGTGTGTCTCTGTGTGTGCACTTTAGGCGTTTACTTGAGCTAGCGGTTGATAAGTACTGTACTGTGTCGCTGATGTCAGCTCTCAGGTGGGACGTCGGGGGCGCGGCGTGGAGATGTAGGAGACAGTTGTGGGCTTGGGAGGAGGAGTGTGTCACTTTACTTCGCAGTGTTTCTTTGCAGTTTAATGTTACAGATTCATGGTGGTGGTAGCTGGATCCAATTGGAGGCTACTCAGTCTGCATCGTTTATCTGCTTTTAACCTCACATGATACTACCCAGGTCGATACATCGGCGAATTTAATCTGGCATAAACAAGTTCCCCTAAAAGTTTCAATTCTTGCTAGGAGGCTTGTGCGAGATCGGTTGCCTACAAGATCAAACTTGTTGGATCGTGGTATTATTACAATTGTTTATGCGGCTTGTTTGGCAGGTTGTGGTCACTTGGAGACTTCTCAACATCTATTCTTATCGTGCACCTTTTATGGCTCTTTATGGTATGAGGCGTGGTCCTGGATTGGTGTGTCGGGACCAGCTCCTCACAGCATTTCCGAACATTTTTATCAGTTTACTCATTCTGCGGGTGGTTTGCGTGCAAAACGCTCTTTTTTGCAGCTAGTTTGGTTACTTTGTGCTTGGATTATATGGAATGATCGTAACAATAAGCTATTTAACAATGTATCATCTTCCATACCTCAACTGTTAGAGAAAGTAAAACACTATTCTTTATGGTGGCTTAAAGCCAGGGTCGTTCCTAGAGTTTTACAGGCCTTAGGCATAATATGAGAAAAGGGCCCCGTACATAATAACATCATAAATTTTTTTAGCTCATTGTTGTGATTTTGTAAGATCTTCTTTTCGTTTTCCCCCTGCTTTTGACAACCAAAAAAGAACAAAAAAGGATGAGTGGGCATATGATCCTAAATGTGTCTCACATTATTTAGCATAATGATATAATTTAATTTTTTGGAACCTTTGAAAGACAACATTAAGATTAATTTCTTTAGTAGGCTTATTTTCAACTAAAATATAATTTGTTTTGTTATAAAATTCCCAATTTCTTGGATAATAAATATGATCAATATTAGTGAGACACATTATTAGAATCAAAGGGCCCAAAAAAATATCACAAATTTATTCGATAATAATTTTTTTGGTACATTATTAAGAAAAACTATAAAATTTATAGGCATGGTGTATATATAGCAAATTGAGACAAAACAGCCATAAATATTAACAGGCTTCAGCACAGCCTTTCAATAGAAATTTTTTTAGGGCCCCATACCGGCAAGGGCCCTAGGCCGTCGCACCCCCGGCCTATGTCTAGGGTCGGCCCTGCTTAAAGCCAGTAACACCAACTTTGTTTATGGCTATAATTCGTGGTGGTTGTGTTTAGGCATTGGCTAATCGCTTTTTGTAACAATGACAACTTGTAATTATTAGACTTCTCTTTGGTACACCTTGTGATTTGGAGACTTCCTATCGTTGTTAATATATACCATTTTTTATTGTTAAAAAAATAAGAAAAACACAATTAGTATTTAGCCCACAAGAGTGACCAAAGTACAAGGAATACTCCATCTATCAAAGAATAAAAAAAAGCTAAAAGCGGGTATTAAAAAGACTATTTGAAAACTACTCATAATACAAAAAGTGTCCCACATTCTTCCTAACTAGTAGCCACCTCCAAGAAGTGCCTTTAATTAGTATCATCAAACAAATCCTCAACGTTGGTTTCTCATCCGAGAAAATAACACCATTTTCTCGTATCCTAAAAGACAACAATATATTAATTTGTTCTATGTTAACGTTGTGATGTTGAGATTATATCGGGGGTTAAAGCTACATATTTCAGGATTTTTTTCATGCGTGAGCTGGTTGATAGATTTGCTTCTCTTTTTTTTTTTTGGATTAAAGATTTAAAGTCTTGAAAAATATTATAAGTAGCCAAGCCACCGTGGAAAAAACATATATCACCGACTTGTGTGCTTTTAGTTTATGCCCAACATATACAGCTAGCTTTTGATATCCTGTAGAGGGTCCTCACTGTTTGTGTTCCAATAGGCTACATAGTCATGCAAATTTCAATCTTTTGGTTACAATAAAAAGCAGCACGTACCTAAAGATCTGTCATGTTTGTGTTAAAGTTTTATCTTTAATTTAACGAACGACGTGCAGCTGATTAAGTAAAAAATAGATCATCTACCAAGTCCATCAAGAGATTGCTTCAATCCCTAATTTGCTACGGTGTAAAACACTATACGCGTAAAGGTTTTAAAAATATTTGTTTGTTTGTAAAAGTGGGGTAGCCAACTAGGTAAGCATAGTTGTTATGTAGTGGAAACTGGAAATGGGTCCTCTGTATTTTTTTTATGAGCACAAATATTATTATGAGAGTAAGGAGGTATAAGGTATTCCAACTCACCATCAATTAGATGGTATGAATACAATCCATTCCATTTTTACACCGGCGATAATACCTTTAGCACATGCTATTACTAAGTTAATTAGGTTAGGTATACAAATGTCAGGAGGAAATCCTTTAGACTAAGTGTGTTACATGATTATTTCTAAGATTGTTAGTATAAAATTAAGAATCTGAATTGAGTAAGCTACGAATACCCTATATCAAGCATATATATATTCATGTTGTAATGATGGGAATGTATTAGGACAAGATATAGTATATTTCATGTGACGAGGCTTTATTTCCTTCATTTTCCAAAGGTCCGTTGGTTGCCAAACACAATAAATCAGAAATCTTTGTGAGCCTGCAAGTGTCAAGCAATTCATGCATGTCACTGATAAAGACACATACACCTGGTCAAAACGGTTAGCACTTGGGTGACAAAGAGTTGAGTGACATTGGTGATATTGGCCAATCACAATGTCGCAATGCTTGTGAAAGAGAGAAAAACACAAGTATTGTGACATTGTGATTGGCCAATGTCACCAATGTCACCCAACTCTATGTCACCCAAGTGCTATCCGATCAAAACCTAACAATTAAGCATGCAATACATGAAGGGAGGTCTAGAGTCTTTCAGCAAAGCCCTCCACATTTACTATGAACACTAATTTTTAACTTACAAGGAATGCTAGCCATACTCATTTTAACACACTTTTTAATACTCACTCTTTTATTGAATGAAATATATATGGGTTACACCACTTTGGCAATGGTTCTCATATAAAGTAGCCAGGCTTACATATATTTCATCTAATAAGAGAGAGCGAGTGTTAAAAAGTAAATGTTAAAATGAATGTTGCTAACATTATTCATGACGCTATACGTCACTCTAAAAATAAATACATGGAGCGTGGTTCAATTGATAAAGATTTAACTTAGATTTCACAAGGGTTTGAGTTCAAATCTTAGTGTCGATGTGAGGATCTCATTGATGAGTAATACATAACTATCTCTAAGTTGAATTTTGAAGTTTTCTCCAATCAATCCAGATGAATTGAACTTAGAGAAAAACTCGTCATGTGGCTGGAGGTGATTCAATTTCGTCTAATCCTTATTCTTATCGAACCAAAAACAAAAGTATAATGTTACATTTATCTAAATCCCCATTCACATCGTAATCCTAATAACTACTAATGTGTCACATTTATGTAGCATATAAGGAAGGAAAAAAATCTACGAGTACTAGTATTTCATTATTCCATCCAAACATTCTCCTAATCCTTCCCATTCCAGGGGTTGTAATTCGTTTTCTTGACCTCTCCCTCACAATCAATAAAATGTTCTCTCATAATGCCTTAATTTATTGAAACAAGATCATAAAGCTTTAATTATTGAAACAAAAAATAGCCTTAATTATTGAAACAAATGTAACTTTCATCAATTTGTCAAAACCGAGTCCAACTAGCTAGCTAGCTAGTGAACCTGAAAATCAGGTAAGAATGGATCGATCAATATCTAATTTTGAATCATTATTTGAGCATCACTATCTCATGATCTGCAACAATGCTAAGTGCCATCACACGTAGTCAACAATTCCTAAATCTCAGGATAACTATACATATAGCCATGTAGTTGGATTTCATACCACAAATTCTAGCTAGCTATATATCCCAATGAGCACATACATGACACACAGACACGTCGACACCGATAATAATTCAAAAAATGACATAATTTAATGTAACCATATGTGTTAGTGTCGGTATCGAATATTAAATATCAAACATTAGAACACACCTAATCTGATGAATATTTATGTTTCAGTCCCACTATATAACTTAATTCATTATATAATTAATCTCCGATGGTGACTATAATCCGACAACCCAGCAGCTAGCGATAGCGAAATAACTTCATTGATATTTATGCTACTATTGTATAGTGATGACTCATGAGTCATGAAAGAGCGATATTATTTCTTTTCAGTTATTTGTGCAATGGTGTTTCGATATAATGTGCAAGGTGGAATTAGACGTTACGTATAAAATATGTAAGCTTCAAAAGTAAATTGTGGCATAATGTAAAACTACGTAATGGTTCGCCAAACTTTCTCAATAATCCAGCCAAAGTGTTGAGTAAGAGTGCATCATAAGCAAAACTTGTGAAAATAACACAGAACATACAACAAGGATTCTCTAGCAGGCTGAAATTAAGCCACGCAGAGCAGTGTTCTTCTCAAAATGATCGCAAGCCTCCAACCTTCAAAATAGGTTTACAACAAACAAAATCATAGATATATCGTATCGTGTATAAATATTTATGTACTTAAGTTGCATTTGTGGGATGTTAAAGTTTGAAGGCATATTACTGTCCAAAAAAAAATATTCTTAGGTATATATTTGCTTGAGGGCCTTTATCATTTCAATTAACTTTTGAGAGTGAAATTAAGGTCCATTTAACATGATATTACTAAAATTGGATTTTTCAAGTATGTTATGAAAATTGAACCCAAGCCAACAGACAAGTTGTGGAAATTGGATCTAAGTCTACGCTAGGTGTGTGTTTGAACATTAAAGTTGCATTTTTATTCTACATCACTAAGGTGCGTCTTTGGACAAAACCACAGCCCTGAAAGCAAATTTCCGATGGATCTCCGGTGCAACTTAAATCCGGTTTTGCTCCCCAAGGTTTACTCAACTACGTGTTTGAACTCGTGCACTCGAGGCCAAACACGATGGAGCTTCACAAACAATGCCCGGAATAATTAAGAGTAGAATAGAAAGCATGAACTTAATTTTTCCCTTCCCATTGCACGACTAATGCATTTCTATATATGATTCTCCTCTTGTATAAAGATATTGCTCCCCTATATTTCTCCTCCAAAGATTTCTATATATGCCTTTTCTATACGTTGCAGCCAATAATAGTATTCTCTTAATACTAACTAATGCTCATAAAACATATCTTTTTACCGTTGGAAATATGTAACAGACCATTAACCATAGGAAGCAATCGGTTATGATTTAAAGAGAGAATAATAGTAGGATTAAAGTCAATTGATTGTCATTATATCCACACATTTGAGATAGTTTTTGAAAATGGGATTGAATCACATCCAATAGTATCATGGTGTCCACAAAATCATATTGATTACACCCTCCGATAACTATTATAAGCAAAAATCAACATTTTGAATTCATTCATTAAATGATGTATGTGATCTATAATAAAGAATATATACATCAGTTAATAAATGAATCTAAAATGTTAGTGCTTATAATAGTGACCGGAGGGTGTACTTCTAATTCAACATCTCTGGATTGATTAATTAATCTATCATTCTACAAAACTTATACATCATTTTTTTCTTTCTTTTTTACCATGTTATTGGTGCAAGTATTCCATCGACTCTTGTCAATGATTGATCTTAATCGGAAAATTCGGCTAACTATCTTTAACGAAGTCACTCCTCACAATCATATTTTTTCATAGTGATCTAGATGAGTTATACGGTTGAGGGTGTCTGTTGAGCCTTAGGGATGAGCGTGCGATGCTCAAGTTGTTGGGTTGGATACTCGGATTAGGCCTTGTCATCCATATTTGTTAATGGAAAAATGTGTAATAAATAATATAATAGAAAAATGTTTTTTAAATAGATGTAAATTCACAAAATAAATAAGAAAGACGGTAAACTAATAAAGAAAAAAAGAGAGCATATAAATGCTTATCATATTCAAGGTTGTCTCAAAATTATAATGCTTCTTAATTCTTACTATCATATTCAAGGCTGCTCATATTAGAATAACTCTTCTAAATATCAAGTAATAAATAATTGAATATTTTTAATATTCTAACATCTTTGTTTATCCACTATTTTTTCAACTATATGTATTTCATAAAAAAATGATATTTAATTTTAGGTTGAGAGGAGGTGGTTCTAGGAGTTACAACTAAGTTCACATGTAATGATGTATGTATAGAGGCCCCCACAAGGCATTGAGGAAATTAAAAAAATGAGACCAACCCTACACATGGCATAAACAAGTATGAGAGAGAATGGTCCTTCACATGGACATGTTCCCTTTCCTCTTCCTTTAAGCCAACGCTCCTGATTTCTCTCCCAAAACAGCATCTTGACCGTTCCTTATGGTAAACTATGTCCCACCTTTGTCCTCTAAATGTAGGGACATGTTGCTTTCAACTTTGTTACTCCTTCTACCGACACCTTTCCTTGTCTTTCTCCATTATTTATTCATCTATTCATTCAATACAAAGAAAATTAATTGCACCTTCTCCTTTATCATCATATATAAAATACAACCTTGCATACTTGTATTTTCATCTCACATCTCATATCTCAAACTCTTCAACATCTCACAAAGATTATCATAACTTACAAGGACTTTCTTGCTTGCTTCTATACAATTGTTAGAGAAATTCTGAATTATTTGAAAGATGGAAAACAGTGTTGCATATGAGAATGATCTCAACATGAAGGCTACTGAGCTAAGGTTAGGACTTCCAGGGACAGAACAAAATGAAGAACAAAAAGCACTTCCTGCAAAAATTTCCAACAAAAGACCATTGACTGAAACTTCAAAGGATAGTGGTTCAAAAACTTCTGATGATGCAGCACCTCCTTCAAAGTAAGTTCAAAAGATTATCAAAATTTTAATGACTTCTTTTTTCTTTCTACCTTATAAAGGGTTGCATGACTTGCAAGATGTTTTCATTTTGGTATCTGAAATTTTTTGAGTTAATTGATTAATGATGAATATTTTTTTGACTTGCAGGGCTAAGATAGTGGGGTGGCCACCAATAAGATCTTACAGGAAGAACAGTTTGCAGGAGGCTGAGGCTTCTGGGATTTATGTGAAAGTGAGTTTGGATGGAGCTCCTTATCTTAGGAAAATTGATTTGAGGGTCTATGGAGGCTATGCACAACTTCTCAAAGCTTTGGAAAGCATGTTCAAGTTAACCATAGGTGATTATTCTGAAAAAGAAGGTTATAAAGGATCTGAATATGAACCTACATATGAAGACAAAGATGGTGATTGGATGTTAGTTGGAGATGTTCCTTGGGAGTAAGTCCTTTTTTTCTCTCTATGCTTTTGTTTGATTTGAATTAATTTGATGGTTAATTAGCAATAATTAAATTAAATGAATTTAAACTTTAAACTGACATAACTATGCTTTATTTTCTGCAGCATGTTTGTGACTTCTTGTAAAAGACTAAGAATCATGAAAGGATCAGAAGCTAGAGGTGTTTGAGAAACAAACAACAAAGTTAGTATGAAAAGTGAAGTGTTTTGGTGTGAAGGGAGAAAAAACAAAGAACCTTTCTGCTTGTGTTATCGGAAGAACTAAACAAATGGGTTTTTGAATCACTGTAGTGTATGCTATGCTATCAGCATACATATCTATCTGAAGTTCTGCTCTAAGGAAGGGAAATGGAAGATACAGTGCAGTTTCTTAGTTTCCTCAACATTAATTAATTTCTGGTTACTTTAGCATCTAGGAAGAGATGCTATTCTATGCTGTTAATTATTTCCACTGATTTTTTTTCTTTCTATGTTTCAAATGAGAAATCTCATAGAGATTTGCTATCAAATGAAAGAGATAGAAAAGGGTGATAATATGTATGTATTATATTGTTTATCCAAGTTTTTTCTTGTATTGATGCAAGATTAATACAGTGTAATATACCAAGTGTTGTATAAATTTCTTTGTTATTGAATGGACTAAAAATTAAGTATGTGCACTCCTCTAACTTTCATCTATATTTGTTTGGATCACATCTCATATAATCAACTAATTAAATTCCAAAACAAGAGACAATTGAATTCTGGTTAATTTGTTATATTTTTTGTATTTCAATAATTTAAATAAATACCATCATCTAGCTTCATGACCAAGTAAGAAGACATGCCAATCGATATAATTTTTTGTTGAACACCTTCATCTAGCACTTGTAGTGTATTTCTTGAGTATAAAGATGATATCTTCATTTTACATATGCAATTGTCACCTTCAAAAATAAAAATGCAATTGTCAGTTTTTTATTAAAAATTTTAAAATCATATTGCTGTTAATTTTATTTTTAATTAAAATCCATAGGTGACCTCTTCCTTAGTTTAGTACAAATCTTTTTTTTTTTTGAGAGACGTTTAGTACAAATCTTTATTATTCATCATATTCACCTGCACACAATCCTTACATATCTAGGCAATTCATTTCTTATCCAAACCTGACCCAAAATAGTGCGCATAAGGAATCTCATTATTAGTCTGCAAATATATATATATTTAGAGGTGATTATGCAAAGGACAGGGAAGACAATTATTATTGGTGGTTGGGTATAATAATCTACACAGAAAGTGATCTAATATTTGATAAAAATAAAAGGTAATGGACAAAAATTGCAGAAAACAATATCTGCCTATTAATTTAAATACTCAGATTCATTGAAATATAGTTGGTAATAGTGATAAACAAAATTGTGGTTAGTGGTTTATGTTATAGTCTATGGATATACCATATACTATGCAGTGGCCTAGTGGGGGGTTAAGGAAGAGAAGGTTGCTCTATAAATCCATAATGTGGATTTGGATTGTGTGTTGTAAAAAAAAGCACACAGTTTTACACAGTCTTAGATCATAACCATTGATTTCAGATCAGACAGTTCAGATTACGTATTATCAAAAGCAACTAGAAACGATCTTAAACGTCAATTTTAGATCAGATGACTATTACGAATAATTGTGTGAAACTATGTGCTTTTTTTACAGCACAAAATCCAAATCCCCATAATGTTTGTTCAAAAGACCTCTAATTTATCGGAACGTATCTCCCTGCCAGACAAATCTATTTAGAGATACGTTCCAATCAACCTTTTCCTATTGGAAGTTATCTCTCAATCGGTCTTTTTCAGGGTTTGATTCAACCTCCCTTAGTTATAAAATTTGATATTTCCTCTATTTTTTTTCTTTTGATGTTTTAAGACTTCAATTGTATTTTAAAATATTTGATGTTTTAGTATATTTAATATTTTTTTTCTCAAGTTTACCCTTGTTGAAAAACACACACCATAAAACTATTAAATGAGTTGTGACATTTGCCTTATCACATGTGAATTTAATTATAAACAAAGACTTTTTAGTCCAAAATATACAAATATTTATATACTTTAATTACTCTTAAGACTTGTGACAAAAACTAAAACATCAAAAGATAAAAAAAAAACGATGGGAGTAGTAGTCAGAGAACAACCAATAAGACCATATATTCCAATTTTAATTATGATATGAATAAATGAGTCAAAGCAGCCTTAAATAGAGTATAGAAGCCGTGTATACAAAATGGACTATATGCAGCTCACCCTACTAATAAAACATTAATGGTGGCGGCAATTTATCAAAGAAGCTGTTTTAAGGTAATTGATGAGCATGGTGAAAGTAAGTTCATGCATCTCTGTAGCATAATTTATTAATTTAAGTAGTATTGAAGATGAAGATGAGGATGAGGAATAACTTCATTTTAATAACGCATGCATGATGGTGCCTTTTTTCTCCATATTTTGTGTGGGTCATCTTTTGGGTTTAGAAAGTATCCTATGCTTCTATACCTATATATATTTTTGTCAAATGACCTAAGTTGCTAGAACTATAATTCTATCATTAATAAGAACTATAATTCCATTTTTGAAGGGCACTAACATTAATATTGTATCATTGATAATAATTTCACATAATTAAAAATGTGTATCTTTCTTTATTGAAAATATTAATCATGTCTGTTGAAGTTTAATTAAGGACTCAAAGTTTTAGAAAGAAATCGCAGGCACAATTCTATGTTCACAAATTTTTCTGAAAGAAAGTTCACAAAATTATAAACCCCTTAATTTGTCTAAAATAAAATAAAATTTAAGACCCCTTAATAAATTTCACATATAAAAAGAGTTGCACCCATTTTCTTTTACGGCGGGGTTGATAGCACAATTAATTTATTTTTTAATCCATTTCTATCTCATTTTTGTCTGTTTCTAACTCTATAACCTGATTTCTATAAAATGAAAAAGAATTATTAAACCTTATAAGTCGCCTTTCCAAACTATACAAACCCCAAGTAAACACAACTCATACACATAACAATGAGTATGAATCTATAATACCTTTCAGAGGAAAGGATCAACTTGTATCTCATGAGTCAAACAATGATAGATCCCTCGGACAAAATCCTTCATTAGGATCAAGACACCGCACTCGGTTATAAAAGACGATATCCTACAAAACAAATTTATCTAACTAAAAACAACACTCTACAACATGTTGCTCCTCCCAAGCAAACAACTGAATATGCCACCTCCATGTATCCCCTCTGGACCCCAAACCTAACCTACACATTTCATCCACTAAAATATTGCGATCTACATATAACTCAAAAAATCTTCTAAATCTAGAGCAGAGAAGACCACTGTACTTGCAAAAGTACAATAATAGAATATAGGGTTTAGACTGTTTATGTCATGCCTTGAGAAGGCTCTCAAGGGTTGTATTTATAGCCCTCTATGAGCTTGATTTATGGTTACTTAGGCAATAAGTAACAAGGGTATTTAGGTATTTAGGACGCATTCTAGAGGCTTCTAGAAGCAGGTAAAGGCGGTGCCCTGGGGAGGACACACCTTGAGCCATATGGCCCTTCTAGAGGGCGCTGAGGCTTCTGAAAGAGTCTAAAATCTCTTCTGGAGCTCTTTTAGGTCTTTAGGAATATATTGACTGTCCACAGCCCCCCAAGCACGAGTCTTGGGACAAGCCAAAGTGATTGAATTGCTTAAAATTTTTCGCTATGCTTCTCGTCCGAATTTGGAGAGTCCCCTTAGGGTGATTTCACTTTTCCTTCGAAGCCCCCCAGGGAATATATATTCGAATTGTTTTATAGGTTGACCACTCATAGCCCCCCAAGCACGAGCCTTAGGAGAAGGTGAAGTGGTTTGTATCATCGTGACGAGTTGACTTTTTTATGGCGATTCCTCAAGGGCGAGTACTCGAAAGAATACAAGGCAAGCTCTTTGTTTTATCGAGAGATCTAACGGTTCAGATTTCGTGACCTTTTGAATGTTGTTTAACGTGCTTTAGTTTATTTGTGTTTTATTTGGTGTTATGTGTTGAAAATGCAACCTTCCTTGTAGATTGCCTTAGGGCTCTGACTGTGGAAAATTTTGCTTGCGCACTTGAGCGTATTGTTGCTCGTGGTTGTCACTTTTTTAATTGTGCATGCTGGTGAATCTCCTACATCAATTTGTGGTTTTTAAAGGTCAAGTTATGAGAAGTTTCTTTTTTCTTTTTTGCGAGTCTACTACCTAGACATATGTGTTGGTTGAGTTTGCTGAATTTGTTTCAGGAATTCTCACCGGTTGAATTCTTACAGGTGAGTTTGTTATTTCGTTGGCGATTTGAGCATCTTGGCAGCCTTCGTCGACTTTGATTATTGAGCTTCGTTTATGGCATGATGTCCCGACGACTATTGTCGGCTCGGATTATCAACATTGGTGTGATGTCCCGGTGACTTTTGTCGGCTCGGATTATCAACATTGGTATGATGTCCTGGCGACTTTTGTCGGCTCGGACTATCAACATTGGCGTGATGTCCCAGTGACTTTTGTCGGTTCGGATTATCAACATTGGCGTGATGTCTCGGCGACTTTTGTCGGCTCGAATTATCCCGGCGACTTTTGTCGACTCGGTTTTTCCCGACGATTTTTGTCAGCTCAGATTATCTTCCATTGTTCGGCGACTTTGAGACTTCATTTGTCCATTCTCTTGTTTTGATTTTCTCTTTGGCGGTTGATTTGTAGAATACGCCCCGTCAGAGCCTTTGACAAGGTTGACGTTTAGGGCGCCGAGTCGATTTGTAGAATCTACCCTGTCAGAGCCTTTAACAAGGTTGACGTTTAGGGCGCCGAGTCGATTTGTAGATTCTCGTGGATATTGTAGTAGCACCTGAACAAAATAACAAACAAAAACGACAAAGTATTTTTAGAAAGTAGGGTGCCTCGTTAAAAACCTGCAAAACAAATCTCAAAGGTCGAGAAAGGTTAGAATAACTCTGTGTTTCATCTTCAAGCTCTTAACGGCGGGATCGTTGCTTTCTACATTTCATTCTGGCGTGTTGTTTGGTGAGTTCTTCCTTTTAATCTCGCCCTTGGCGGGTTTGTTTGCCTCTCAAATTTTATTTATCTGAAATATAATGTTACTTCCGAACTTCCAAAATAAAGGAGTCTTAATCATACTCAATTCTATTTAATGAGAACTAATTACTCGTTGTCTTCTCTTATTAACTCGTCCATATCTTCTACTCCCCTTCATATTCTTTTCATTCTAACATTCTTATTTGATTATCTTGTGTTTTTAATCCCTTTCTTTCTTCTATTAGATTGGAACTAAGTCTTCCTACTACTTTTCTTAAATCTACTTCTTAATTATATTGAAACTAACTCGTCCACTTCGCTCTTTTTATTTTATACTCCGTCTTTTTAACCTTCTAACTTGAAGTTTAACTTACTTGATATTTTATTTTCTCTGTCTTTACTTCCTCCTATGAAGTTGCCTCCTATTAAAAAAACGAATACTCTCCCCATGAGAAATGCTAAGCACAAACGCTCAACCAATCTCCCTTCAACACACGCCTGCTCACGATGCCACGTTGCAAAAATAACTTAACGCTTCACTTGTTAACCGGTTCAAAGTGTTACTGCATTCTTTTTTGGGTTAATAGGTCTTTACCCCCCTGTAATATAGGTCATTTTTGGTTTTCCCCCCTGTAAAATATTTTTTTTGATTTACCCTCTGTAAAATATTTTTGTTTTGATTTACCCCCCTAATAGGCCAAACAAAAACAAAAAATTCTTGAAAAAAAAAATAAAATTGGTTTTTGTTTGGCCTATTAGGGGGGTAAATCAAAACAAAAATATTTTACAGGGGGTAAATCAAAAAAAATATTTTACAGAGGGGAAAACTAGAAATGACCTATATTACAGGGGGTAAAGACCTCTTAACCCTTCTTTTTTTTATATTTTTATTTTTGGTCAAGTTTATTTTTTATATTTTAATTATATTGTTTTTGGCTACACGTTTCCAGACTGCTAAACAGTCAATTGCATCCCCCTCAAAATTTATAGTTTCTGTACCAGTGCACGCACAGTATCTCTGTCGCCACTAATGGTGAATTTCTCTTCCATCACTGATTTAATGGTATTTTTTTATGTTGGGTCATCGGACATGCATGATATTCAATTCAGCAGACAATGGTTCTGGGGTTATTACGGCATCAGTGGTGTTAAATGCAGCAGGTCAGTTGCATCCCTCAACGAGAATGAAAGGAGAAGGTTTGTGATGTATTAAGGGTTGAATTATTGTGTTTTTATTAATGAGCGATTTACTGCAAATTTGAGCTTGAGTATTTGTTGATGGTTGTTTTAATTAGGAAAAATGGTGAATGAAAGTAATGGTTGGATGGAGAAGAAGAAGACTCTTTCCACCGAGTGGTTTGATAAATAAAATATGAGAAAGCAAACTGAAACCAAAACCATTACAATTGTTTATTTAGATGGCTACTGGTTCTTTCGAGTGGTTTTTTTTTAAATATCTTTAAATAAAATACGTTCAATCATTACATCTTTGAGTTTTTTTTGAGTTGATCGTGAGAATTGCTGAAAAGATATAATGTAAGAATGATTTTGGATATTCTTTTGTCCCAAAATAGAAAGAAGTTACAAATTTTAAGATGGGTTGCTTAAAAGAAGTTACAAATTTTAAGATGCATTGCTTGTAATATCAACTTTGGATAGTTACTTCTATACACTCTTTCATTATTTATTTTTCTTTTACAGAATAAACGATATTCATTTACTCGAATTGATGGAGTACATTGATACAATATAAATCCAAATTCGTTAAAAACAAAAAAAGATGAATATGTGAACAAACTCACAGCATCCATGTTAATAGCATAAAACGGCAAAGTACTTATGCCTACAAATATGACTAATATGACTATATTAAAGTCTTTGGAATATTCATGTCTCCGGATTTGCAACGTTGACGACGCCAAAGATAATGTCATTGATCGGATCTGCACTTGCTCAAAGCTAATCTTTCAACCTGAATCAAATAAACATCGCACTAAGACAGGAAATCAAAAACACCGCACAAAGACGGGAAATCAAAACAAACAGAGTCGTTCAAAGACGACGAAATCACAAAAACAAACGAAAGAAAACAGAAAATATGTGAAATCACTTATACAATTAGGATGTAAGGAAAAACAACTCGAAGAGATGATTTTTGGGTCAAAATTGACCATAAATCACCCCTCCAACAACAAGAAGAAGAAGAAAGAGGTGACGGCTAGGGTTTGAGAAGGAGAGAAGAAAGAACTCTTTCATGTTTAGTAGTGTTTAATTTTCATATGAATTATGAGTATAAAAATATTTAATGATATTTTAAATGAGTCTCTTTGTTCTTGATGATTTTTATTTTCATTTTATTTTTTGGATTCTAAAGCACTAGCTACAAAACTCACGCTAAGTGTCCATTAGTGGAGAATTGCATGTTTAAATTCATGCTCAGGACCGGCCCACGGCAAGAGTTTCCAGGCTCATGGCATAGGGCCTCCAATTTTTGAGGGCCCAAAAAAATTTTTTTATGTAAAAGGCATTAAAAGAAATACAATATATATTATGTTACATTTTTGGGGGCCCAACATTTTATTTTCTTCAGTTGGTCTAGCGGTTGGGGAGTGCATATACATGTTCTATGATGTTGGTTCAATTCCCTCCAAGCACATTTTTATGCTTATTTTTTTAATTTTTTCCAGCATTAATGGAATTTTTAATTTGGGACCTAATTTTTTTTTTTTGGTCAAGTAGCCTAATAGTTAGAGAAATTCACCTTTAAGATGAATAAGTGGGGTATCCGGGGTTCGAACCCCGGCCCCTGCACATATTGTGCATTATCCCTTACCAAATGAGTTAAGCTCATGGGAACAATTTGGGACCTAATTTATTGTGGATTTCAGCCCAACTCTCCTCCAATTTAACCAGCATTAATTTATTATGGATTTGGATCCCAACATTAATTTTTTTTCCAATTTAATTCTATTTTTTTTAAATTACAGCAGGGCCTCCGAATTGTTTAAGACGACCCTGCTCATGCTCATGCATATCAATTCTATCTATAATTTTTTATTATCTAAGTTGTGATTACAAGACTATTTTTATATATAAGAAAAGATGGACCTTGAGATCTTTGATGTACTCATCTCAAGGTCTCAGTCTGTCTCAAGTTCGACTCATTCCGCGCTACTAATTTTGGTTGGTTAGTCTAGATAAAAACTTTATTTTGGTTTTAAATGGAGCCCTTGCAAGTGGATTGTGGGATTAGAGCCCTCAAATTACTCGATCATTTGGATACCAATTTTTTTAATAAAAAATAAGACGAGAAGGATTATAAAAATTTATACATGTGCATATTTGAGTCCCAGATGCATTTAAAAAAATTATTGAAAAAAACTACGAGTACGGTTATATGATGACTTTGGTATCATTCAAACCCTACCAATTGTCATTCTTGTGCTGTATACATTGACCCCCTTTTTCTGGTTTAACTTCATGACTTTTCGACATAATAAAAATGGGGTTAAATATATTTTGGTCCCTATAAATATGTCAACTTTTCGTTTTAATCCCTCTAAAAAATTTCTTCAACTTTTAGTCCCTAAAATATTTTCCATTTTCACTTTTGGTCCTCCTTTAAAGTAAACTTATATGTAGAATTCATATTTTTGAATAAAATTTTACAGAAAAATTCATAATATAATAAGAATCTCTCCCAAAAAAAGTTAGAATTTTTTAACAAAACATGAATTTAATATGAATATATGTTTTAAGGTTAAAAATTTATATTTAATTTGTGTTTTGTTAAAAAATTCTAATTTTTTTAAGAATATTTTATACATTTTTGCACAATTTCATTAAAAAATACAAAAATTAAATTAAAATTAGGGACTAAAAGTAGTGATTGAAAATTTTATAGGGACTAAAAGTTGAAGGAAAATTTTAGAGGAACTAAAACGAAAAGTTGGTATATTTATAGGGATAAAAATATATTTAACCCATGAAAATATTGTAAATAGAAAAACATAATGAAGTGTTCCTTGTAGATCCTAAAAAGAGTAGAAAACAAGAAAGAGTAACATACAAGATAGAGTTGTAAAAGAAAAAATATACAAAAAAGATTATTTACTTTTTATCTCTGCAGTCCAAAGTAGCATTTTTTTTTTTCATTTCCGAGCTTCAGTTTAAACTTTTTTTTATGACTCTAACTAGGATTTTCTTAGAAAAAAAATTATATAAATTGATTTGCTTTTGTATCAAATTAAATTAAAAAAAACTTATAAATAATTATTAATTTACACTAATTTTTATAGACTTTGCAAATTGTTTTTATATAATTACACCAAATGATCCAAATGTAAGGTCTGTGATTTTTCATAAAAAAAAGAATTTCATATGAAGAACCGCAGACCTTGCATTTGGACCATAGCCAAAAAACATTATACCTTCATATGAAATATTCTATTCAGGATACAATATGATATTTTTTGTTTGTTAATGGTAAAACCTAGTTTTTCCCCTTTTTTGTTTATTATAATCAGATCAGATGCCTTTTGAGTTTTGAGAATATGAGCCCGTTTAGATTAACTTATTTTAGAGCTTATATAAAACAACTTATGCAAATAAATAAGTTTTTATGTATTATTTATAAGTTTTTAAGGTAGTTTATAAAAAAAAAACCGTTTATGAAGATACAATTTTCGTTAATAAGAGTTTATAAATTAAAAAAAAAACTTGTTTATTTACATAAACTATTTTTCATAAGCTCAAAACAAACGGGGCCTATGTCTATATATAGTCTAAATTTCAGACATCATGATAACAAAAATTAATTAATATATTTCTTTTCTGTGAAAATCTTTACGATCTATGAGAAAATCTGTTAAATTACTAAACAATGCTTCAGCTAATATTAATTTTATTATTCCGATAAAAATCCTAGGCATGACATAAAAGTGCATCACTTTTAGATTGTGTTGGCACTTGTTTTTTTTCACCACTTCATAAAATGTGTATTGTTATCTATATTGGTGTTAGCATACATATATTTAGCTTCTTTTGAGGTAATTAACTTGATTAATTAAATTAACATAGAAAACGGTTGTTAATTAAACTATAGTATTCACTAGACATAACTTCAGTTTTATGGCAATATTCTCTGCTTAGTAACATACCACTTGTCAACATATAATACAATATATGAACATGGTTTTATTCTATATATAAAAAAAAACTTTGGTATCTTAATCTACATAGGCAATATAAAATAATCGTACTACGAATCTAGCTAAATAAGAAGTTTAGATCCCTTTTCCCGGCAAAGTTTAAGGGAAAGGTAAGAAATAATATTTTTCTGACAGAGCAGAAACTGTCCTCACTGTGGCACAATATAGGAGGAAACAATGAGATTTATTTGTGCACAAGTAAAGAAAAATAATTGTTGCAGACATTAAACTGTGATGTTTCAAAATGCTGTGTTGACCAAATTAAGAAATGCTGATTATACAAGAAAAGGAACATATGCTCCAACTCTCATGTGCTGTAAAAGAATGTGAGACCCGATCTATCAATGTCAGAAATATTATGTTATATTAGGTGTGACATTTTTTTTAAAAAAGTTTATGTAATTAATACATAATTTTGAAATAAAATTGATAGTGATATGTCACACATGGAAATACACAGAAATGTGAAACTACTGGCCTATCAACAGTTTTTTTTCTTCCTATCCCTAGATCAATGAGTTGAAAAACAACCGTTTTCATTCATTCAAAAGATATGGTTGCTTTGAGGTCAAGGCAATATCATGTTGTTTCTAAATTTGATGTTTGTTCACTTTAGTGTCCCCACATTCAACAAAAGTAAAAGAAGTCCTAGAAACTATATTTCCCTTTTAATAATTGAAAACCTAGTTGATAGGTGAAAATCTAATCGATTGAAATTAAAATGTTTGATGAATTTAGATTTTTTTTTTTAATATATAAACTTGTGTTCTAAAACAAAGAAAGTGATTGTCATCTCAACTAAGTTGGTAGTGAAACCACACAAAAACCAATGACCAAAAATATTATAACGATCGTTGAAATTGTGACTCAAAATTGATGATTTGGATTTGATGAAATTTTGGAAATTGGCTATAATGCAAATAGTGGGGGGTAATTGTTGGGATTGTGAGGTGATTGCTAGTGTTTGCTCGTTGTCCCAATACTTTCTAGATCGCGAGGCAATGGCATGCATATCGCATCTGATTTTGCACACTATCTTATCATTTTGTTGAGCAATATTGTCAGACCAAAGGAGGGACTTTTACGAAACTTAAAGTTAAGGGTTGAGTGTCTTTACCTGTAGAACAAAAAGACGGGTCATTAAATGGATGAATCAACATAATTGCTTGAAAAATCCTAGAAGCTTAGTTCGTTCGCAACAAAAAAAAAATTAAGAAGCTAAATTAGCCTACCCAAATTGACATAGAGATAATCGAACCTGAGATCTCGAAGAGGAGCACACTCTCAGGTCCCATGCCAATACCACCAGACCAACCCAAGTGGGTTTCGTTCATAACAAATTAATGGTTCTCGGTGGGATAAAATTTGATTTAAACGATGGAAAAGAAATATTACTTAATGTGGACTTCAATCTTTCTATTTTTTTAGAGGTGTTAAATATTACAGATGGTTTTGCTCATTAATTGCAAAATTAACATTTTTTTTCTATGTTAGTGTCATTTAAAGAGACCTTAAGAGAGGTCAATGTAATTTTTTCTATATTTAATTAAAATATCTCCTCACACACTCTCCTCGATTAAAGAAATGATGAAAACGAAATTAATATATCATTAAATTTAAATTGAAAAAAATTAATTTTGAATATTAGATCAATCATACACCATTATTTTTTATTCATTCACATTTATTAAAGATGACTATCAGAGTCATTCACATAAATCACCAAAAACATTACAAACCAACTACACACATCCGTCACCAAGAACATCATCAACCAACTACATGCATAAGTTTTGAATCCACTCTTCCTATTTTTCATGTATTAATTATGTATTTTGGAGTCATACATGTGACGTGATGATACATTTGATATGTTAGTTAGAAATACAAAAATGATTGTAAATATTAACTTTTATTATATTCATGTATTGTGTACAAATTATAACTTATTTATTATTCTGAAGGAATTATAACTGATTTTTTTCTCACAAATTATCGCATAAAATTTTATAATGCTTCATTCTTTCAGACAAATTAGAATTCTTGTAATTACTATTTTGAACACAAAGATTACAAATTACTCCCCCTCTCCTACAATGAGTGACCATTTCACACATATTAAGAAATATTAAGAAGAATATATAAATGAAATAGAGTGCAAAATGTTTTTACTAAAGTACTCTTATCAAAAGTATTTAATAAATGCAAAGTAGAAAATATTGAATTGAAAGTTATGCAAGTAATATTAATTAGAGGCTCCGCATTTTATTATAAGTCACTTTGAAAACAAATTGTGTTTTATTATAAGTCACTTTACAATACCAATGCCCCATTAATAGTTTTTTTTCCTATCACATCCTTTATCATTTATTTCTGTTTCTTCTTTTTATTCTTTTAATCTATTTTCTCATGTCATTGATAAGGGATAATTTTGTAAAAACACTAATAATTTCTCTTTCTAGTACAAAATTAACTATATTTTGTAATATATGTGAAAATGTCAAACGGCTTATAATCAAATAGGGAGAGAGACATTCATTTTAGAACAATTTGTATTTTACATATGTGTCTCCCATTATTATATTGTTAGTAAATAATGATGTTTTTCTTAGTGCGTAATAGATAGAGAAAGCTAGTGGGACATAAGTAGGCTTTACAGACTTGATTACATTAATTTCAAAAATAAAACTAATAAGATTATTATTATTATTGTTGTTTTTACAACATGTAAAAATATTATTATTACTAATGTTTAGATGGATACTTTGTACATGTTTATCTGCTCTTTTTATAATGCTAATGCCTGAAATATTGAACAATTTTTATTTTTTTTTATGAAATTAGATAGATTTTGATTAAAATTAGAAAGAAGACAAAAATCAATCCCTCACAATTTTTTTCGAACCAATTCAATCCCTGACAAAAAATATCACCCAAATTAATCTCTGACATTTTGGTACTGTTGACAAATTAGTCCCTAACTAATTGCATTAGAGGGATTTTTTTTTTCTTCCATAGTATGAAAATGTCAGAAACTAATTTGGGTTTATTTTTATCAACAACTAAATTGGCTCATGAGAAAATTATGAGAGATTGATTTAGGTTTTCACTCTTAAAATTATATGGATAGACGTTTGTGATTTCTAAGTTGCAACAACATACTCATCTTTTTAAAATATTACACCAACAATATAACAAATATAATATAAAATTGTATCTTTTTCAATCACATCAACAATATAGCATTATTATAGAAAAAAATTATTCACTAGTATAATTGAAAGGAAAATGCTAATTCTCACGAGACATTCACGATAGTAGTTTACAACTGTATCAACACACCTTCCTAAAAAAAAAATTGTATCAACACACCTATTTCATTTTCATCAACCCATGTTTTCCACTAAGCCCCACATCTAACAGCTGCCAATCTTTCACTATGCTTTCTTGATAAAATCTTTCACTTTAAATAGAAACCCTGTAATTGAAATAACAAATCATCTAACCCAAAATCTTCTATTTTATATATATAATATTGTTCATATTGTAATGTAGTGGGGTTGTTCCTATTTTGATGGGATTAACTATTTTTTAATTAGTAATTTAAGTGATGTTATAAAAAACAATAAAATAGTAAATAAAATACAAGGAAAAAAGCCAACATAAATTGATGTACTTTCTTTATATATGGATATATAGTATAGATAAATTATTATTCGTACTATTTAGTTTAATCGAAGTTAATTCATTAAATCAACTATAAATCCGCTGTCGTTCCGTATAACAAAAACAAAATAGAAAAAATCCATTTATAACCACGAAAAACAAACCCTAAATTAATTTCTATGTGATCGTTCCTCCTCTCATGATACTCTTACACAATTACCGTACTGAGAAATGCCAAAACAATATTTGCTCTTGTAAATAAGATTATGCTGACGACATGGTAAATGTTGGGGCTAACTTTGCCAACCCTAATACTCAATCGAGTCATTGGTGTTTGGTTGTGGTTTTACCAACAACAATCCCACCACTACTCCCACTACGAGATCTGCTGCTGTTAATGACTCAGCATCTGAAAACTTTCTTGGATCGGTGTGATAGTAAATAGATAGTAATTTTCATAAGTAAAGAATATATACTTATATATTGGTTAGATATTGTTGCTCATTTGAAATACAACATAGTTTAAATATATAAAATTACATTTTGGAAAAAAATTCCTTTGTCCCACTTGAAAATAACTGAATTGCAGTAAAAAAAATAAAAAATGGCAAACTCCTACTTAATCAATTAAAATTTTTGTTGTAAAGAACAACCGTTGATGATATTATTATACTAGGTTGATCAAAATAGAATCAGAATAAGTTCCATTAATTACACAAAATTTTAAATCATCCAAACCGGTTGCTATTAGTATAACCACAAGCGAAGAGATTATACTACGATTGAAGACCAACCTTATTGCAACTTGAATGCAAGTGAACTCATTTTTTAATAACACCTAGTTTATCGCTCCAACCTTATTGAATTGTAGGGTTTGTGTTTTGGCTTGCTTTATTCAAATGGGTTGAATAACTGTGTTTCTTATGGCAATTTGTGGTCTTTTGGGAATGTATAAAAGGGATTTTTTGTTACAAGCAATTCTATTGGTAGCTAAATGACGCATCATCATTTAACTTTTAATTTTTTTAATTTCCATCCATCTCGTCTTTCTTATCTTTGGAAAATTATAGTGTATTTGTGATTGATTTTAATTTATATATAATGTTTTACAATGCCATCTCCACCCTTCTTTTTGTTACTGTTTCTTACACTGAGCTTATCCATCACAATTCACAATTAACAAGTAGTACTGAATGTGCAGAACAGTGTTCATTTGAGAGATATGTGCACAAAACTAGCAATACAAACACCTTTGTAACCTAAATCCTGGGACTTCTCTGTATGCAATTTATGTGGCATACATTTACTATGTCCGTGCAACTCAGAGGTCAGCAAAGCAAGGCTGTAATATGAAAAAGCATTACCAAAAAACACTGGCCATAATAGAATAGGGTTGACCTTGTTAATGTGGGTGACAGTAGCGGTTGAAGTGATGAGATACCACCTAAATTAGAAACCATTCCTTTAGAAGTTTAAACATTATTTTTTTTCCTTCAAAAGTGGTGAGACTAAAACTGTGTCTTCTAAAGGATTGTCAATTGTTTTTAGCATTAGTTGTTCTACCTTTCAAATATCTCAGTGATCTTGACTCTGGTGTAAGTTGTAGAACAGAAGAATGAAAGATGTGGGAAGGGAACTAGGGAAGATAATGTAAGAAGCCATCTCCAACCCAGTTTTGGCAATAACAATCTGCAAGGAACATTGCATTAGGTGAACCCATCAGTTCTATCATTGGTCAGACATGCAACAGAGTTAGAAAGAAACTACGACACGAATATATCCTCTTTGTATTCATATGAATAACTCGTAGGGAGTATCAAAGTTATGCCTTCATAGTTCTTGTTAACTATGCCTGAAAAACATCACTAATATCAATGTTTAAAGAAAAACAACCTAATGCAGTCTTATATTTGAAAACACCACTACAAGAAGCAAGTCCTGTCCAACGTATAACTACGTCATCATCTGTGTTGCACTTAATTAACGAAAATCTAAGAGAAGACCATCAAACTTCAATGTTTGAGGAGCATTTATAGGATCCCCGTTAACCTTCAATGGAGGATGGTATATTTCTTGAGCTAAGATTACCATCCAAAGAGAAATTGGAATCAAATTGGTTTTATTGCTAACTTCACATGAATGAAATAAATTTCCTTATTTATTATTATTTTTATACAAAAATTGCCTTATATGTTAGAACCAAAGTAATTTGGATTTCTAGCCTTTAATTAATTTGGATTGGATGGTAACCCTCATAGATATGTAAACAATTTATCATTCGTTATTTGATGAGTTTTACTTGAGTGTGCATATTAGCAATCATCTCAAAAGAACTCGAATAATGAAAGAACAGAAAACTTGGGATTCTAGCCTCTAATTAATTTTGATGATAACCCTCATAGATATATGAACAATTATCATTTGTTATTTGATCAAATTACTTGCGTGAGTATGTTACAAATCTTAAGTATCAATCACTTAATCATTCAAAATAATTTTAGAAACAATTTTTTAAGATAAATAATATAAACTACAATTCATTATTTTCTATCCCCAATCTAATGAGTGAAATTAATTTAATTTCCTTTCATTTTCTCTTGGAAAAAATATTACTTCCCTAGGGATGAAATATAATGTGTTTAGTCCAGATACCCTGAATCCTGTAATGCTTGATCTAAGATGAGACCAAAATTCAGCAAAAATGGTTCCATATAGATATGTGAAAAATGGAATCATATATGAGGAAAATTGGCAATTAAGATATCGTCAACGATTGAAAATGTGGTCTAATTAGATGTTGCAAATGCCTGTAACACTTACACAACCTCAGGGTAAATAGGCTACAAGGATACAACCAGAAAAAATGATACAACAAAATAAATTACATTATACTTTTCTACACAAGCCCAATGATGATCTATATGCGGGCAGAATAATGCCTCAGACCTTTGGTAACATGACCTAAGAAATACATCTAACGGGTCAGTTAAACCATCATTAAACTATTTCATCTCCATGTTCATTATACCAGAAGTTGCTAAATTTTCAAACTTACTATCCTTTCTCAACTATGAACATGCTAACAAAACTTTGATTTATATTTCAGGTGGAGAGCCCAGGTAGGTGTGTAAAGTATAAAGTTGAAAATATTTATCCTTCTGTCAATCCTCTTGCTTACCTGAGATCTAATCATCACTAATTGGGTCAGCATCTCGGTCGCTATAAGCATCAAAGCTCTCACTTCAAGAAGTAATATCTGATTCACTAGCTTGACTATCGTTATGATCGTTGCCAGAATCAGGTACCGAACTGTCAGAACTCTGGGCAGGAAGAAGCATCACAGAATGGCTTTGTACAGTTGTTGATTCTTCTGGTTGCTTGGTTTCATAATCACGATGTTCATCATTGGAGAGCAGGTATGATAAACCAAACTTCTGTCCGTGATTTAGTCCTGGGCAGATACCCTGCAGAATTATAACAAAAGACTAAACATGAAAAAATTTGTTTCCCTTAATTGAAATCATAAAATAAAAAAATTCCCACAATATGTAGGACCACAAATCCAATTTCTATAGAGCCGTCTGTTACTTATTCTTAAATGTGTAAATCAATTCATCATCAATTGGCAGTTACTTGTCAACTATGTTCAATTCAACCGTGACATACGCTGTTAGCCCACTGGTGTAGATTGGGAATCATAGTTCTAATAAAAATCTTATTCCACTTAGTTTCTGATCCTGTTTCTGTCATTGAACCACTTTTATCTTCTCAGATATACATAATAAGATATAGAAAATATTCAGGGGAAACCAATGAGATAACTAGATTTCTAAACTTCTGATAAATATAAAGAAATAAGTGTAAAGAAATTTATCCATTTCAAGCCACAGTGACACAAGATGAATAATGTGAAAGGAGGGAAATAGAAGTTCCAAGTGTAACATGAATCCGTGGGAGTGATGGGAGGAAGGAGTACCGAATACCTTGATCAAACCAGAAGAGGCTCTTGGTTCCGACGTAGTGTAGTCTGAGGAATATGTAGCTTTAGTCCAGCTCCCATAAAATCTACTATCATTTGACTCGTGCTTCACTTTGTCCGCCTCAGACACAAAATAAGTTTGTCTCAAATCACCGCTTCTACAATAAGAACCATAGTATAAACAATGTTCCCTCACAAGAGAGATTTGAGGAGTAGCAGGCAGTAAATGACCTTCAGTACTGAATACATACCTGTATCACAACAAATAGAAAAAAGAAGCAACTCAAATTTATAGTATAAAAAGACCATCCGCTAAATTGTAAATATATAAGCCTACTCACTTGTATGGCCCGTTTTCCACAAGATTATCAGGACCCACGGCCAAATCAAAAAGGAGCCACAGATACTTCACCTAATAGTAACATGGGTTGGTTATTAGTAAAATTCATCTTTCAAACAAATAATAGAAGACAAAATATGAAAGGAAAGGCAAATGTTAATGATAATAAGAGGCGTGATTTGTAAAGGAAGAAAGAAAGCCCAAACAATATGAAATTTATAGAACTGCATAAAACCATTCCTTGACTCTCAATTAAAAACTTGAGCTTTTATGAGAGCTAGACATTGTACCAAAACAGCACCTAAAATCATAATCTTAACCACAATTCTTAATGCTGCTAGAAACACCGGTTGAAGCCCTAAATAAAGATGACTAACCGGACTTGACAATGATTTTTAGTGAAACAACTTGAAAAAATTATGTTCTAAATTCTTGTTTTATGGGTTTCGAAAAGATTAGGAGGGCACATGTTGTCAAAATCACGTAGAATGAATTCTTACTGTCTCGGCTAAAAAGAAGCTCTCCATGTGATCTTCCTGTCTGTGATCTTCAACATCTGAAATATGACAATATCCACAAGGGCAACGCGTCCCATACTGTAAACTAGCAAGCATGTCCCTCCCAGCATCAAGATATCTACAAAGAAATACGTATGACAGAATTAAAATTCCTATCTATAGAACAAAAGTTGCGCCACAGCTCTCAACAAATCATTTATAAAAGTTTATCATGAAAGGTAATATCAATTTCCTATATTGCAGGAAAAAGGAGAGAACAAAACAAATCTAAATTGCAGACCACTTGAAAAATCGTGAAAGATAGTGCATCCTCTAGAAACAAATGAAGAAGAGCAACAAAAATCCACCAAAACACAATAAAATTTTCTATTTTGCAGAATAACTGAGAACAAAAAAATCTTAATTGCTGACCATTTGAAAAATCGTGAATGATAGTGCATCCTCTAAAAACAAAAGAAGAATAGCAACAATAAAAAAAAACACATACAATATAAACCATCTATCTATTTATAATGACTGTAACAAATTTTTCATGCCTAAAAGTTACTTTTAGTAGAGTTTGCTTGCAAGGGAAAATTAATTTTCTTAGTGTTAATTTTAATCTAGTCCAAGAGTTGAAAATGAAATATTCTCTTAAAGCAATACAAGAAAACATGAAATAATCCCGCCTAGTTATGGAGCACTTTTAAAAAAGAAAGAAAGACCATGAGAACACTAGGTAATTGAAAATTCAGGTAAAGGGCTAGGCTGACTTCTTACGTCTACTCTCAAAATCCATAATGATGTTATCTTGAAATAGTAATCTGTTAGAATATATATCAGAATTAATGTTTAAAATATCAGTATTTAGTCAATTGTATTTGATTTCTGTGTACTGCACTATTACCAAGTCCTTAACTGATTGTGATTATCCTCGCTTTGTTTGCCTAGGAAATAAGAGAATAATGAGGACCCCTAGACACACAACTAATCTCATCTGTTTATCGTTAGACCGCCAATTGTGGGTCAGATCCCTCCTAGTTATCCCACTGTACATTCCGCAGTGGCAGCACGATCTCTGAGGAACTGGATAAGAGTTGCAACGATTGAAAGAAAAATAATAATAAAAAAATGTGTAGAGGGAGGGCGAACAGAGAAGTGAGAAGTATACAGATTTAGAGGAGGGGGGATGTAAAAGGAAAAAACAAAGTCACTGAGAAATAAGAAAATGAATATTATGGTGACCGTGAAACAGAAGAGAAGAGTAATTTGCATAGTAATATTCTAAGAAAAAGAGTGAGACTGAGAAATAATGCTAAGCTTAAATTGGAAAATTAAAAGAGGCAGTGTTCAATCTCCCAAACCATGCTTGTGAAGACTGGTTCAAGGCTTCAATCCGCAATGAAAATGAAGTATGCAACAAACATGTAAAGAACGAGATTCTTTAGAGAGAGAGCGTTTCTTTTGAATTTGTTAGGACATAGCTAGCCTTATTTATGCTGGTAAAGTGGGCTATATACAGTATACATTTGTACAACTATAAGCAGACATAAACAAGAATTTTTTTATTCATGGTACCACAAACTAAAGCAGGTATAAGCAGACCTAGGATCTCTGGTAGCTTTGTATAGCCAATATGTGCTCTCTATTAACTCAGGCCGCAGCGGGTAACTCTTTTGCCCATGCTGATATAATGAGAGAAAAATATAGATCATAAATATTATAGATAATAAAGTAAAAGCTTCCTCCCAAGAGGAATTGTAAGATGCTTTTCTATTGGCAAAAATAAAAAATGCATTCGATTTGGCTAAATGAGAATGAAGGGCCATCAATTAAATGGCTGGTTCATATCTTAAAATCTCCCACAGTCAATCTGTCATCAACTGCTTGAATTACTCCAACATCAACACTGACAAGACAAACAGTAATGCTCATCTTGCAATTAATTTTACTATCAACACTAGTTAAGTTATATATCTCAAACTGCTTTTTCTCTGATATTATGTAAAGATGTAACTTCAAAAAAGTAGGCTCCTTGTTCTTGCATTACAAAGGAAACTAGCAATTTTCATTCCTATGAAACAATTTTTGGTACTCCGTAATCTTTGGTTCTGTCTTGTAACGAAGTTTTTACGGTTCATGTTAATTGTTTTGCCAGCTTGTTGTCTTAGCAGTATTTTACTGCACTTGACTTGAGCCAAGTGCTTTCAATAAGGATGCCTCTTTAAACTTGTTATGGGATAGAGTTCGTTAATTAATTCTCTTTAGGGTTCGGTTCATATGACTTCAAGAATGTACCCATTCTAAATTTTTCAACATGTCTGTTTGAAGGATATCTAATCGTACCAATAGTTGTACCTGCCGATTCTCTCTAATGAGACTCTTTTTTCAATAAAAGATTTAATTTATCATATGAACAGAGATTTTGAGCTAGAAGTTTGTTGAAGAGGGTCTTGCGAGCAATTGAAGACCAATTACTTTAAACACTACAAATAGAAAGAACTTCTTTCAAAGAAGGCTTGAGATAAATAACTAAACAAGCATTTTAAAAGATATATTGGGTCTCTGTCAAAATCAAAACTATATATACCTGAACACTGAGACTAGCAAGATTAAAGCCCTCAGGGGTAAAACCATATCTTCTCCAGACACTCAAGAAGGCAGCATGAGTACGAATTGCAGGATTGATATCTCCGGCTAAAACCTTGCAAAAAATACTTGTAATAATTAGCCTTAACTATGGCACAGTTTTTTATACAGATCAACTAAAAATACTAAATTATATCAAAATCAAGAAAATAAAAACCTGAAGGCCAGGCCAAAATGCCTGCAGACTGTTAAATAATGGCCAGACAATAGCAGCGGAGTCCATATTCACTTCTACATACCTAAAAGCAGAAATCCAAGTCCAAGTTTCAAACTTTAAATACATTGAAAAAATAGACATACTTTTGAGTTTTGAAGAATTTAGACTGCAAGTCAACTATATTTACAGGGTGCACACATTGCCACAAATATTTACCAAGGATCGTGATAAAGATAATGCATGGCAGCGGCATAAGCTTCTTGAAATATATACAAGTACTCCTCATCTCCAAATAACAGATAAGCCTGAAAGATCATGTATGGAAAACAAAATCAGACAACCCAATATAAATATTAACTAACAAAATTTAGCACAAAAAGGGACATTCACAGAAGATCAAAAGGAATTCAAGAAAAACCTATTTCAACTGGTTAATAATGTTCAAAAATTGGTTAATCAATAACCACTATATAACTTAACCACTTGAGTAGATATATGCTCCTAAACTGAATATTTTAACTAATAATTTCATTTTACAATTTTCCCAAAGGATCTAAAAGCACCTCGTGATTTTTCATGTAATAAAAAACATAAATCATAAAAGCAAATAGATAGGGATCATAATTGACAAGCATAAATAAGTTTGCACCTACAAGACTAAGTTCAACGATTGTAACAAAATTATAGTCACGGTTGAAAGTTGTCTTTAAGGCATAAAATTCTAAAGACATCCTAAGCACATAGGTCAAACAAGTGGAAGAACGGTAATAGGAAGAATATAATGCAGGCCTACTTTACTTGTTTAAATTTGGTAAATACATAGACAGATTATTTGTTAAATTTTTCATAAAAGAAAAAATCATTAATATATAAAGAAAGCACATTATCACATTATCGAAAATCTATGTTTTTTTTCTTTCTAAATCAGATAAAACCAATGAAGCAAAAGAAGAGAAATGTACAAATAGGAAGAATATCATATTAAGTAAATTATACAGTGAAGCAAAAGAAAATAAAACAAAAATGTGTGTCCAATTGAACACAGACACACAGGGAAACACATCACACAAAATATGCAGGCAAAATTCCTTCAACATCATGGATAAGTTTTGGTATACTAAACATTCTAGATAGTAATAAGGAACTGTGGTTATTTTGCAGATTAATAGAAATTGACGCTTTCAGTACAAATGTCTCTATGGAGGCTTCATCATACTGAATTTCAGCAACTAACCTTCAATAAATACTCATAAAAAGAGTCGATACTAGTTCCTATCCCAGCATCCTGCACAGAGTCAAAGAGAGTGATGTAGTTACTATTATTAACAAACATAGCCTGCAACGTACACACGTAGATAAAACAGAAGTAGGAATAGAAGCACTATATAATTGCTGATGAAAGTAGGATAAAAAATTCAATATATTATTATGTTAAATATTGGGTCACTACAGATAATAGATGACAAAATGCCACAAAATAAAGAATGCGTGATATATTACATATCTGTGCGTGCGTGTGTGTGTGTGCTCCTAAAACGCTTTATTGTGTAATTTTCAACAAAAAAAATGCATGTACCTTTTGTGTCCATTCACCTGTAAAAACATTAATGTGTGCACCAACCAAATTAAGCTTTGAACGCCGCGCCCAAATTGCAAGCACTGCATTCTTGGTGACTTGTTCAAAAACTGCATGTCAAAAATTCAAAAAGAAAGGACTATAATTAATAAGACAGTGTACCCTAGTCCCCCCACCCCAAGAGAGTGAAGAACGTAAAAATTGACGAGTAAGGACAAGCTAAAAACCAAAGTACGTAGCAAAAGTACTTAGCATAAATGTGAAGAAAACTTTAAATCATTACAAATACTTGATTAAACTTAAATTCAAAATCCATAAGAAAGTCCTAAACAATTGATAGGTCACAAATTAACAACTTAAGCTAGAGTATCAACAAGTACAACTTAAAAACTGATCAAATAGACAGATACAAAACACCAAGCTTTTAATAGTGCCAAGACAAAAATATCAAAATTAAGCAGTCAAATTCTAGATATCTAATCTAGAACATCTTTTAAGTTAAAATCATAATCTTCCATAGGATAGCAAATACTGCCAAGTAACGTTGCCGATCCCATGCATTCCTACCAGATTGCAATTCTTCTTATGATCAGGATATCCAAGGTCATCAAAGATCATAAATTTGTATGATCTGATGAGTAAGATCACGATTTTGACCACCTTGTGACCAGATGAAAGCCAAAGCATTTGATGAATTATATCAATCTTTAGGCACCAAAATTAGTTGTGTATGAATGATCTAAAATCTATTAGAGTTGAACTCCTTACATAGCATATGTGTACAAATGATAAAAAGGTGAAATGGTAAACTTACTAGGATCATTTGTCAAACGGCTTAGTACACCAAATTCAAGAGTTAAGGTTCCACCACCAGCTGTTGAAGTTATCTACGCACGAGAAGTAATAACTTTTAGCACAATATGAAACAAGAGAAAAATTGACAATATACGAAATATATGAAAATTGATCTTGGAAGAATTCCATTTTTCTTAAAACCAAAATAGTGGAGCAAAGAAGAGTGTCTGAGACATTTCATGTGCTAAACTAAAATCAGCTTATCACTTGTTACTTATACATCATTTGACACTATTAGCCACTTTGGAAGCTAGACCTACATCTTCTAAAATAAAAGCAGAAAACATAGGTCAAGACATTACCTTGCTTTCATGTTTATCAACTCCATGCAACAAATTTACAGACCCAAATGGAATTCCTGAAAATACAACATGGCATATAAAAGTCAACATATGAAGCACTATGGAGGAGGTAAAACAACATTCTCTATCAAGCTAGGCTGAAATAGTATCAATTTTGCACCAATCTCAGTAAAAAACTGGAAAGGTGGTTTCTTAACACCTCTGCAGCTACATTACTGAGATTGTGTATGATATGGAGAACATATGTCTTGGTTTCATGTACAGCAAGAGGCTAAGCAAGGTGAACCTTCGTCCCCTTCTCTGTTTACTTTAGGGGTTGAATTTGATCATGGAGTCCAAGGCTTTCAAGAGTTGTTGATAGGGAACTCGTTAAGGGTATTAAAGTTTGTTCAGATAATATTCGTGTACCACCTTTAGTTTGCTAAATAATATAGATCTGGTTCACTCTTTCCAGAGAAGGATAGTGATCTTTTAATTCTTTGAATGTATTTCTACTCTGATGAATAATGGGGGGTTTTCAATAGTCTAATGTTGGTGAACAAAACAAGTAAACAATTTTCTTGTTAGTAGGGAGAGCTGGAGAGGGTGGTCGCAGTAAAAATAATGAAGCCAATTTTGATAGCATGCAGTTTATACAATTTTTCAGTGCATTTAGTTGAAGCAGAACGCATGGATATTTAAGGGTGTCCTTTTGCAGTTTTGCTCTTAAATTTTCTATGAGATAGGGTTATGCTTTTAACTTCTATATGATGTTCTGCCCATGGCTGTTTCAAGGGGGTTTCCCTCTCCAACTTGCAAAGAGATGAGGCAGCCTTCTTGAATAATTAAGTGTACATTATCCTCCGTTTCAGTATACATACCTTCTTTTCCCTGATTAAGTTTTTCTCTTTAAAAAAATCATGATAAATTTCAGCCCTCAAACTTTAAACATGCTATATGAAGCAGAGTTTTTTCATAAATACACACTGTCTTTCTTCACTTGTATCTGTCAGCGATAGAGAACCAGTGACATACAATGCCATCAAAGTGCAAATTAGAAAGATAATATATTTAGTTCAAAAAGGGTGCAAATAAAATAATCCTTTTAGGAATTGAGACAGATAATTATGAACAAAATCATATTAAAGGATAGGCACAACTATGTATGAATCAAGTAATACCAGTAGGAGTATCAAATGCAGGTAACAACCTCCTGGCAAGATCTTCAGCTAAGTTCAGCAACTGATTATCATACGACGGAACTTTCATACCCTGCAGACATTAGATGAGAAGAGAATCGTTTCAGACGTTAAATGTCCACGCACAAAGATTTTCTTACACAAACGATATCAAACCAGTACAATAATGCATAAATAAGCACCCAAAAGATATGGAATGCAGGACAAATAAGAGGCCTGAAAAATAATCATCCTACCACCTAAAGGGTGGAAACTAGAAAGAACTTTCCAAATTCCAATCAATTAATCACTTACGAACCACCTTCCGTACTGCATCTCAAAAGGACTCAGCACATGGATAGAAACATCTATATAACTAAAGGGCCGTTGCAATTTCAAAACTTGCCGGTCAATAAAACAGTATTATACAGAGAATCTGACAATCCAGAGTCAGATCACCAGACAAATATAATGCAGATTATAATTTTTTATAGTTAGTAAGTTAGTAGTTATGTTAGTTTCCAGAGATCGAATCTTGAACCTTCTCCTTAAAACTCTCAGTGCCCCTTAGCTTACCAACTGAGCTACCTACTTGGAACAAGTATAATCCAAATTGATTTTAAAACCAGATATCCCAAAAGAACTTGAGAATAATAAAATAGCCAATATTCATGAAAGAGTTGCTATCCACCACCCAAAAAAAAAAGGTGGGAAGCCATAACCTCATATAATCCTACTAAGTCACATTCAAATTCCTATTCCAAACAACACGTTCTTGATGTGCCACAAAACAAAACCTAGACTAATAAATTCAAGTGTATCATTACTATTATCATAAAATAATAAAAACTGTACCGTAGCATAATCAGAAGCGATTTGATGAGCTGAAATCAATCCACCAAGTACCCTAATAGTTGTCTCAAAAACAGAAACCGTTTTATTCTGCAAACCAACCAAACATAGAAGAATAAACCAACCATAACCAAATAAAAAAATAAAAAATAAAAACTGAAACATTTCACTTATTCAATAACTAGAATGAATTAGTTGACTCTACTCACTATCATATCAAAGCGAAGATTTTTACCAATCCATTCAACAGAAGCTGCAAATCGTTGACGATCACCAAGTAACGCCAAAGTATCCAACGAATCAATCTGCATTTCATTTCAATTTCAGTATAATTTGAGAAAATAACATAATTAAATTTAATCAGACACCAGATACACACCAAGGTTAAGGCGTAACCGCCAAGAGTATCCTCTCCCTTGCAAGAAAGAGGTTTCAATTCATCAAGAGGAAAAGCGTTATCCATGTAACCATTGAAAGCGTGATAGAACATTTCACCAACTTCGTTTCTAAGTTGTTTAGCTTCTTCTTTTGTGACGCTATCGGCGAAACATAATGTGAGAAAACAACAAGATGAAATGCACGCTAATGTTAAGATTAAGATTGACGAACGGATCTGAATCCGCCGCATCATTCTATCACCACCTTCCATTCAATTGAAACTAACAAATTTGATTGCACTCTCACTAGCTTTTCACTCTTCTTTTTCAAACTCGAGTTATTACAATTACAATGACTTTAGACACGAATGCAATCCAATCGCAATTCATTATTTTGATACGTCAGCTCAATTTTGTAAATCAATTTCATTTATTTATCATGATTAAACCTAATTTTCTTATAATATTTTTTATCAAGTTTTTTTTACACATTTTCTCATCAAATAGTTATTAATATTGGATCAAGGAAAATACAAGATCGTCAAAAATCTGATGTGACAAATAACGGGTAGTGTAGCCGGCAAATAACGAAGGCCGTTAAAAATCTGATGTGACAAATAACAGGTAGCGTCGCGTAGTGGACAAATAACAGAGGCCGTCAAAAATTTGATGCGATAAATAATGGATAGCGTAGCGGGTAAATAGCGGGGGGGTCAAAAAAAAAATTAAATTAATAATTGTTTTGTGACATGTTTGTTGATTCAATTTTGTAAATGAATCTCATTTAAATTTTAACTTCATTTATTCAATACTGAACAAAAATTATTTAATATTTAAGTTTAATTTTCTTATAAACAAATTTTATAAGTAGTTTTTTGCACCATTTCTTATCAAATTTAATCTCTAAAAGAAAAAAAATCATTTATGTTTAGTCTCTCTTTTGGTGTCTTACCAAATTCACAAAATGACGGACTAGACTAATTATAGATGAAATACAGAAACTTAATTTGATACAGTAATTTTGTATGTTTTTCAAAAATAAAATGTTATAATGCACTGTCTTAACATAAATGAATATGAGACAACTTGGTTACTCTTCAGGACACAAGCAGTTGGAACCAGGAGGTCTAAAGTGTGAATCCCCTAATTTTCAACTAGGATTTAATTTGTTTGCGTGGTAAACGCATCTAAATAACAACGAAACAATTATACATTGTACTGGAGATTGTTCCTTTGCCAAGCGAACGTGTGAATCCCTTGGTTTTGAGAATAGGCTGAAATCTGAAGATGCAGCAGGCCTTTGCTGCCATATTGTTTTTGGTTACTCAGTGAGTTAATGTGAGATAGGAGTATATTCACTTATACTAACTCCTGTCAGCTCGAAGACTTGGACCATTATGCTTCAAAGTTCCAACATTAATCCCCAATGGAGGGTTACTTAGTATTGGTGACCTGCTTATAATAGGCAATGGTCGCTGGATGGTTGGGGTATAGTGGCTATTCGGGTACTTCAAAAAACACTCTTGCTGAGCATTCACAAAGACCTGTCAAGGGAACAAATCTCAACTATAATTTTTCAAAAATTTGGTATCCTTCAAATGAATCAATCATAAATCTAAAAGTTGTAAATCATCCAGCTAACTTATCATGAATTAGTTTGCGTTTAAACCAGTTCAATGATTTGTCTCCCATATGCAGCTTGTTCAAAACCTTTTTCAATAGGCAAGTTCTTTTCTAAAGAAAATTACACTGCACACCATATCTGGCAATACAATAATAATTCAAATTTCGTAAAAGTAGGAATATTGTTTTTGTCCGTAAACAAATTGGAATTTAATTTAAAGTAACCCAGGGTCAGATATGAAGACCCCATAGTCAAAAGCTATTAATCTACAGTAACAAATCCTCAATCTATCCTAACAAGTCAGTACATATATGATCATAACAATGACCAGTAAAAGAGGCTCCCTGCAGGTCTACCGCAGAAACATGTCCCGTCCAGGTAAAACGTAATTGTAAGAATCTTGAATGAATGTGAAGAAGCTGATCCAAATGCCATAGCAATGCTCAGTTTATCCATCATTCCTACAGGTGGAGAATAAATGTGCATTACAATTAGGGACATCAGGACTAGAGAGGAAAGTAAATACTTGATGTATTGCATTTGATGAACAAATAAACCAATCGTAAGTAGTCTACTGAAGACACAAGTAACCCTACAACAGATGGAACATATATAACATGTAAGTATTGATGTGCAGCCCTTGATACATAA
>Ga0228710_1000101_pt1 | contig 72122 bp, 39 predicted proteins | sample MedpolnodulmetaG_FD_177995 | JGI IMG/M metagenome (GOLD analysis project Ga0228710, IMG submission 177995) | Root nodule microbial communities from Medicago polymorpha collected in Santa Monica, California, United States - pink nodules | ecosystem: Host-associated > Plants > Roots > Nodule...
ATATCATTTGGACACGAATGATATTGTCGAGTGATTGTGATAATATCGTTTAAAAAGGCTAGAATCCGTTATTTGGTCGAGAGATTGCAGCTGTTACGCTTGGTTGATGTCTCTGACCCCAAGCGAAGTAGCCCTATCTCTTCTCGTTTTACTTTTATGTCGAATAGAACAATAGTTTTACACAATCAAACAATTTATACCCAAACACTTAACGTGATGAATATTGTGAAAACGCTTATGAAATACGCAACTCCCTACGGATACAATCCTATTATACTTACGTGTAAATAGTTTTATGACATGTAAAAATCTTACATCATGGACTCAAAACCCTAAAACTCTATTCTTGATATGAAGGTTTGAATGAATAATTAGGTCTTACGTCCTTGTATAAATATTGAATTAGTACGGGCTTGATAATCTTGTTGGGCTTCAAAAAACATATTGATCCATCAAATGATCAACTTCACACGTATCAGAACCAAATCACAACTTTCCTAAAGTGTTGGAGCATCTTTAGAAAATCTCCTAAAATGTTGGCACATCTTTAGAAACAGCAAATACACATTCAAAGTTTCCTCAAATATTGTCACTACTTTAGGAAATAATCACAAGGTTGATTCTGGACAAAAAGCACGCGTCTTGACCAACAAGTAAATAGGTGTGGATTCCTAAATAGATAAAGCGCGCGTAAATCATGACACATAAACAGGGCACACTGAACCGTGCCAAGTTGTTGGAACATCTTATCTAACATCTTGTATGAATATTTGTTTTAGCAAAAATGAGGCCAATATACAAATATCCGACAATCTTCCCCTTTGGCAAATTTTTTGCTAAAACAAACTGAGACCATATAAACAAAGTAGAGAGATACCAAACAACCATTTCTTCAATCAACAAGTACACAACCATGAAGAAATATAACACAACTCCCAAAGACTACCTCCATATCTTCAAAAGAAATCTTCAAATAGAACATAGCAGATAAGAAAATTGTGGAGTATCACTAAAGAGAATCAGAGGCATGTTGCCTCACAGAGAAAACATAACTAGACTGGGAAAAATAAATTCCCACACAGACAAGCACAAAATACTTGGATGTTTCAACATTCAGTAACACATCCTGCTTACCACAACCAAACACATTTCATAGTATCACTCTCCCTCAAAGAATCAACCATCGAGTGGCTATTAGCATAAATAAATTCTACTACTCCCCTTGAAGTTATGCATGCATAGAAAAAGAATATTCAGGCAAACAGATAGATGTCTCAACATCAGGCACATCATTAGCATATAAGCCAACTACAACTACTACATCTAACTACTCCCCCTTTTTAGCCATAAATTTTGACAAACTAACCAAGCATTTTAGAACAGTAGTAGCAGAACGTAAGATTAGAACAGGAGAAAACTCCACACGCTTTGGTCATCATTTTCTGATCCATCCTTCTCATCACCAACAGACACAATATTGTCATCCTCATGATTAGAAACCTTCTTACTTTGAGATTTTTCATTATCAGAGGCTGATTCAGCCACAAACTTTATTTGATCAGGTTGAACCAGGGATGTTGTAACATCTGACGCAACATTCGGTGCAATAACAGTTTTAAAAGCAGACATAGAAACACTTTTATCAATAATATGATCAACATCAGCAACATTCAAACTAGACTGAACAAGGTTGCCAAACTTAGTCAAAACAGGTGGAACACTAATCGACACAGAGGAAGTCACATAAGAACTTACATTAGGAGTTTTGGGTTTCCATTCTTTCCTAGCTTGAACACTCTTACCACCAACCTTTGGTTGAACACGAGGCTGAGGATATCCATACAATTTATAATAGTACGACCTTATGTGAGCATATCTACCACAATGATGACATATCCAAGGTGATTTCTTTTTGTTTCTTGGTTTGGGGTTCAGATGTCGGACAAGATGTTGACGCATGTGATCCAACATTACAAACTCAGTATTCTTTTTGGGAGGAACAAACTTTGTGGGAATTTTGATTTCTTTGTTCACAGTTCCATAGTCAAAGCCTATTCCTTTCATATTTCCAGATGTCTTCCCAAGTTGCAGTATTTCATCTAACACATTAGACCCATTGTTCAACATCCGAATAGATTTGGTCATGTTTTCTAATTTGGAATTTAACAAGGTGTTTTCCTCTTGAAAACTAGTGATGATTGACATAAGTTTCTCTTTTTTCAGAAAAAATCATTGATGATTTTCTTTTGTTTCTCTAGTTTGGAAGATAGAAGAGTTACCTCATTTTGATGGTCAGAGTCAGTTGACAAAAGTTTGTTCTTTTCTTCCTGCAGTTAAGCTATCACCTCTACACTTCTAGCATGAAGCTCCTTAAGGGTCTGTTTGCTTGAAGAGAAATTGTGAAGAGAGAGTTAGGAAAGAGAGATATACGAGAGAAATGCTCAATTTCTTTAGTTTGGTGGAGGAGAGAAGTTAAAGAGAGAAAAATATGAGAGATCAAATATCAACGTTTTGATTTCTCTGCTGGACAGCGAAGAAAATGGAGAAAGGGGTAACATATACTGATTATTACATTTTTACCCTTGCTTTCATTTCTTACATATGCTTTAATTTTTATTTGACGTATCCCGAATGCTTTCATTGCTCCACAACGAAGTGAATGTGATGATGATATTATAAAGCAATATCAAATTGCAAGTAGCTAGCTACAACGTTTTAAGTATTCTATTTACTCTGCAATTCATTAATTAATGGCGAGCAATTTCGAGGTTTCTTCGATTTTATTTTTTTGTATTTTTTTTTTATGAGAATAGCAATTTTTTTATTACATCCACAATTTTTTTTTAAGAAGATTATTACATTCACAATCGTTATTCAACAACGATAATAATAAATATATTTACTTTTTAAAAACTGACAATAAGAGGTTTAACGAAAAATAAATTAAATTTGACAATAAGACTTTAGTGTGTGTGTATATATATATATATATATATATTTTTGAATAGGGGCTTATTTGTCAATTCAAAAAACAATTGTGTTTCTCTCTTCCCTGTTTCTCTTCTTCTTCTCTTAAACCAAACAATACTTCAAATCTACTCTATTTCTCACTTTTTTCTCTCTTCTCAAACTCTCTCACCTATTTCTCTCTTCACAATTTCTCTTGTGAACCAAACACACCGTGAAGGGTTCAGCCAATTCCTCATAAGAAACTCCTTCATCACTTGACTCATTATCAGACTCATATATCTCCTTGTTAATGATGTCACATGATTGGAATTTTCATCATTTCTATCCCTTCTATGAGTCTCATTGTTTCTGCTGATGTCGAACGAGATGTTGTGAACATTTGGCCTCGACTTTTTGTCAATCATCTCCAACACTTTGTTTAATTCTCTACCAAGACGCACAAATGCATCTAAAATACTTTCATCAGTCTCCATATCACATTGAACATCTTCCTCATCAGTGTTGGAAACGAAAGCTATGTTTTTCTTCTTCTTTTCACATCTATCATTGATAGCTAATTCAAAAGTTTGAAGTGACCCAATTAGTTCATCCACCTTCGTGTTGCTAATGTCTTGGGTTTTCTCAATGGTTGTGACTTTCATGTCAAATCTCTTGGGTAAAGATCTGAGGATTTTTCTAACCAGTTTCTCTTCTGACATCCTTTCTCCTAGAGCACTTGATGTATTAGCTATGTCAAGAATACTCATGTGAAATTCATGTATGGATTCATAATCTTTCATCTTGAGATTCTCAAATTTAGTAGTAAGAAGTTGGAGCTTTGACATTCGCACTTTATAAGTGCCTTCATGAGTTGTTTTGACGATTTCCCAAGCATCTTCTGCCACTGTGTATTGCTTGATCAGTCTGAACATGTTCTTGTCCACTCCATCGAATAAAGCGTTCAAAGCCTTGGAGTTTCCAAGAGCTAATTCATCTTCTTCCTTGGACCACTCTTCTTCTGGTTTCAGATCAGTTGTCTTGTTTCCATCTTTGTCAAACACAGCAGGATGTTCCCAACCCTTCATAACTGCTTTCCATGTCTTGTTATCTATGGATTTGAGGAAAGCACTCATGCGTGATTTCCAACAGTCATAGTTGGAGCCATACAACAAAGGTGGTATGTCCACAAATCCTCTTTCCTTGTCCATAATGCCATAAAGTGTCTTCCCTGGAGCTCACCCTAAAACAGGCAGGGTGCATGCTTTGATACCAATTGAAATTCTGGCACATTAGCTTTCAGATGTTCTATATGATGTTCCAACACCAGACACAAAATATGAATGTTGAATGTAATGTTTAGAACATCGTGCTAGCAGAAAATAAACAAAAGATGCAAATGTAAAAGACAAGAAAGTAAATGGCACAGGAGAATTGTTAATTCGGTTCGGTGACAAACACACCTACTCTAGGGGCTACCAAGCAAGGAAGGAAATCCACTAGTATAGTTCTTATTCTAAGTTCTCAGCAAACTTCAAGTTTACAACTTAAGACCTAGGACCTACCCGTATTGACGTCAACCTAGGAACTTCTAGATCTGAGATCCCATCTCACTTCCAGTCATTCAATCACAGCCCCTGTGATTTAAACAGATTACAAATCAATTGATGAAGTTACCTTCAAACACAAACTACCTCTGTGCTTCAAAGCTTAGGCGTGGTATACAACTTACAACTCAATAAAACACAGTCATGGTCATGTATCAAGGTGACACAAGAAAAGGCTCACAAATAACGCAGTGACTCAAAACCCTAAAACTCTATTCTTAATATGACGGTTTGAATGAATAATTAGGTCTTACGTCCTTGTATAAATATTGAATTAGTACGGGCTTGATAATCTTGTTGGGCTTCAGAAAACAATATTGATCCATCAAATGATCAGCTTTACACGTATTAGAACCAAATCACAAATTTCCTAAAGTGTTGGAGCATCGTTAGTAAATCTCCTAAAATGTTGGCACGTCTTTAGGAACAACAAATACACATCCAAAGTTTCCTCAAATATTGTCACTACTTTAGGAAATAATCACAAGGCTGATTCTAGACAAAAAAACACGCGTCTTGGCCAACAAGTAAATAGGCGTGGATTCCTTAAATAGATAAAGCGTTCGTAAATAATGGCACATAAACAGGGCACAATGAACCGTGCTAGAATGTTGGAACATCGTATCCAACATCTTGCAAAAAATGAGGCCAATATACAAATATCCAACACAAGCCAATATTGGCAAGTTTGTCTGCACAATGGTTGCCTTCCCTATATATATGAGAAACAAAAAAATCCATAGACTTCATAATCTACAGACAATGGTACCATCTTTGCCTTATCTGCCAAGGCACTGTTAAAGACTTAGAACTAAAAGCTTGGACAACAAGTTTGAAATCCGTTTCTAGCCAAATTTTCCTCCAGTTGTTCTCATGGGCTATCTTAATAGCGGTTATTGCTCCTGTGAGTTCGGCCTTCAAAGAGTTGTAATTGTCTACTTTGACTACAAAGCTCCCGAAGTGATCTGCATAATTATTCCTAAAAATACCTCCACATCCAGTCGATCCGCTCAAACCAATTGCGGCGCCATCACAGTTACATTTAATCCAATCAAAAATTGGAGGTTGCCATATCACTTCCATTAAACTAGGAGGTTTTGGTGGGTGAATGTTGACATTGAAAGCCTTTAGTATAACAAAATCCGAGATAGCAGAAGAGGATAGCTTAGAAGTTGAGTTGCCAGAAAGATTAGCATCAGCCATGATCCTAGCTATAGATGACCTCCAATGAATGACTTTGTTATTGAACCTGATTTGGTTTCTTGCAAACCAGATTGTATTGACAGAACTGATAACCGCTGAGAGAGTTACTATTTTGCATTGAGGTGAAGCTTGTTTGTTCATTAAATCATACATTTCGTCTAAAGAGGAAACAACTGAATGACAATCTAAAGTGTTAGATAGCCAACTCCAGATGTTATGTGCATAACAGCAGTCAAACATCAAATGTTGAGAAGATTCTGCTTCCTTGAAACATAAGTTGCAGACCGAGGGGCCATTCATACCCCTAGTTTTCAAATTGTCATCCGTAGGCAACCTATTGTGAAACAATCTCCATATCAAAAAGGATTTAAACGGTGGGACAACATTGTTCCAAATTAGTTTCCCCCAATTGAACAGTTGAGTGGGAGGAGCATGAAACTCATAGGCCAATTTCAGGTTGAGAACTCCACAGTCAGCTAACTTCCAAGCTCTCTCATCCTTTGACACATCCAAAGGGATGTGAACCTTTTCCACAATATTTATAAGATTAGGGATGGCAAGCTTAAGGCTCTTAAGTAGGAACCGATGTCTCTTTCTAATGAAATCTTTGACAGGAGCTTTAAGATTCTTCTTCATCCAATCAGGAAAATTAAACACATCAGAGATTGGCTCACCACACCATGAATCATTCCAGAAGTTGACACTGCTACCATCTCCAATAATCCAGACAGAATTTTGAGAGACACAGTTAAAGTAGTTCTTCATACCACTCCAAAGCGAAGAAAAGATATGATGTTGAATATTGTTCCTTAATGTAAGCATTTTTTTGTTAAACCTCCAGTTTTCGGTGGAAGGAAGCTCTGATAAATGATACATAGCATTAGAATATTGAGTGTGCAATTTTCTCACTCATAGCTGATAATTCAATTTGGATTCTGACTCTCACAAGTCAATTTTTGTCACTCATAGTCTGTAATGTTCTTGCAATTTATTTGTTTATTTCTTGCATTTCATGCACTCAATTGGTTTGCAATCAAGTATTCTGCATATATGACTTGCTTTTCATTAAGATTAAACTAACTAACTTTCCACTGTTTGGCATGATCCTAACAAACTCAATTTTCAACTCATTTGATTCGTGAGCACAAATTCAAAGAATTAATTGTCTAGTCTCGAACTATGTTCAAGTTTACCTAGTTCATTGTTAGTCATATTTTTACAACGAGGATTCAGTCAAGACTCTATATTTTCTTCCTATATCCCTCTCCCTCCTCGTTTTTTTGTTGGAAACCAATGCCGTAGTGTTTGAGAAAAACACTCCAAATTAGAACTCTGTAAACTCCATATTTTATCGTTGTTCCACATCTTATTGGCTTCTAGACATCACTTAACGGCAACCTCACCTTCTTTGTTGCAAAATCAGGATAAGCTGTCGGCTGTCTAGTAGTGGTTCACCAAGTCCATGGTTCACAACATGAAGTTTCCAAGTGAAACCAAATGGGGATTTCTCCCATCTATCCCATGTATGTAACAATTTGCCATGTATACAGCTAATTCAATCATTCCAAGTGTACATCAACGTAATTAGCATGAACCATCAATAACACCTACTCTTATTTTGACGAATTCAATGACACCTTTTCTTATTAATCTGACAACATTATGTCATATAAACATCGATTTGGAGCCTTTGATATAGATGTTTTGTGTAGAAGCCGCAACAACTCACTTATCCTAATGAACTATTTATGTATAAAATCTCTTCTACTGCATTCCTAAATTAAAATCTAGGAATTGGTAATACAAAACACTGTATCATTCATTTATACACTTAGATTAGATATTAATATAAACACTATTTTTAAGAACAACTAAGAGGAAAAAAGCTGATTACATGTACATAAATTGTTAACTTATTTTCTTCAGCTCTTTAAAATAACTTATGAAAATAGATTATAGATATGTTCCGGATCAAAAAACCCACATTGTAGCAGAAGCTTAGTTTTGTAGCTTCAGTAAATCACAGCAAAAGAAGACATAAACGCACAATAGAAGACAGAAACACACAACCAAACAGACATTATATCATATAGATAAGTGCTTATCATAATATGAAGCACAGACACTGTTCGGATTAGGTGTCCAACACCAACACCGACACTTCTAATTACAATGAATTATGACATTTTTTCAAATTATTAGCTGTGTCAGCGTATCCGTGCTACATAAACACTTCATGAACAAAAAACAAACTAAGCTAGCTTAATCTTTCTCATAAACTTGTAAATTTAAATAAAACAATTTCTTTAAAAATATACTTGAATTAATTTCAGTTTTCATAAAACTTATCACTGAAAAACCAGAGGATTTAATTAAAATGATTCTACACGATTAAAAAGAAAAAAAACACAAATAAAATCATAATTCACCATAAAATATTACTTCATTAGATTTCAATCTTGTTAAACTTACAAAGAAACAGAATCTAATTAACAACCAAATTAAGCATTATTTAGAAGAATCACATTAACACATGTTCCAATTCAACTTCTTCAACCTCCAAATCCATAGAGGGTTCTTCCTTGCCTCTTCAAAGCATAAACAACATCCATAGCAGTCACAGTCTTCCTCCTTGCATGCTCAGTGTATGTAACCGCATCACGAATCACATTCTCCAAGAAGATCTTAAGAACTCCTCTTGTTTCCTCATAGATCAAACCACTGATTCTCTTAACACCACCTCTTCTCGCCAATCGACGAATCGCTGGCTTTGTGATTCCCTGGATGTTGTCGCGAAGAACCTTTCGATGTCTCTTTGCACCTCCCTTTCCTAGTCCCTTACCTCCCTTTCCACGACCTGACATTTTCAAGAGAAAATTTTAGAAACAGAGAAATTTGGGGAATTAGGGTTTTGAATTGGATTTGTGTGGGAAACAGAGAAAGGGGTGTTGGAGTATTTATTGGAGGGAATTGAGTTTTTGTGTTTTGATATTGGTCGTTGGATTTGAGGTAATCGACGGTTTAAATTGGCGATCCGTGTGTATTGTGAAAAAGAATAATGAACGTTGATAAAGTGAAATCTAACGGTTTAGATTCATTTGTTGTGCCTGTGCGGATAACCATTTTGCTATTTCCCTAATAAGTATTTTATTTTTATTTTTTTTGAAGTGTCTAACGAGTACTAGTATTTTATTGGTTAGTTGATAATGATATCATTATTTATTTTTTTTGGCTAAGTTACGTTTTTATCCCATAAACTATTTTTAGGTTTTGCATTGTTGCATTTTCTTCCCTTTGAAGTTATAAATAAATGTTTTTTTTTTAGGATTATAAATAAATGTTATTGTTATAAAATAAATTAAAATAATATTAGAACTATTTTAAATAGTGAACATGGACCCTATAATTTTGAATTTAAGTCCAAATGAAATGTCAAACTATTTTTGTCGATTGCAGTTATTTCTTTTATACATATTCAATGTTAAAATATTTTCAAAAATAATATTTTTTTGACACAATTTTGAGAAATAATATTATAACACAAATTTCTATCAAAAAAATATTATGACACAAATACCGACAGAACACTTGGACACCAAGTGTGGCAGAGGTCACATCCACTTTTATTGTGTGTGCAAGATCAATTTAATAGTTTTCTCCCTTCTATTTAAAAAAGGGACAATTAGGTCCCCGACAATATTTAAAAACGGAAAATATAGTCTATGTAATAAAAGAAATTCATACATGTTTATAGAATTTAAAAAAGAAAAGAAAAAGAAGACAAGATCCAAAGTGAACCATAAAGTATCCACAATATAACAAAAATGAGTCTCCACTCATATATAGGGGTGTAAGTGGTTCGGACAAAACCCATGAAACCAAAAATCTAATTGTATTTTTATAGAACAATATGAAACTTTTTTTAATTGTATTTTTTTAATTGTGAAAATATGAAACTTTTTAAATATTTTTATAGATATACCCTTGTCGTTAGTTATATCATGGTTGTTCTTATTTGATAGCTTGTGGTGAATTAGTTGTTCTTATCTAATACTAGACACTCGACCCATGCTACGCACGGGTCTTATCAACCGTTATAAACACCAATAACTTATATTACATATTTGTATTAATGTTAAATAAGTTTTAGAAGAAATTTGTGTTACCATTAAACATCGAATGATGGACAATTTTTTGTTTTGAATGAATTACAGACAACATTGGTTATCATAAACATACTACCATTATATTATCCCACGACTGAACTCTTGATTTCTCCTTTCGTCTAAACTGGATCAGTTAATATGAGCGATTACAAATCTAACAATAAACTTATGTTTAGTTTTTTCATTCTCAAATAAAAAGGCCAGAATTTATTTAAAAATAAAAGATAAATTCATAAAGCAAAGTAATATAACATAAGGAATCAATCCAATCTTTCATACATGAATGAGAGCAGCAATAACAACAAATTCATATGAATAACTCTAAACATGATGGACCAAATCATTATAAGAAAAAAAGAAATAAAATCAATAAATCTTGATATAAACTAATTATCATCACCTGCTAAGAAATTAAATTAAATTCTTCCAATCCAAAATCTTCACCTTCTACATACAACAAACAATGTTAAAGTGAATCGAAAGCCTATCTTACATCAGCTCCTTGGGTTCCACCAAACTTCTGAATTGATGTTTTTGTTGTGAAATTTACTGCTCAAAATTTTGCAAGCAATTCTACATTGTCCATTGATTTATGATTTGCATGAGTAGTTGTATGCACTAACTTTGGAGCAATGGCAACATTTTCCAAGGCAATGTCAGCAAGAACAATGGAAGTTCAAAAGTTAGTGGTACCCCTATATCATCAATAGACCATTGATAACATTATTTCAAGGTAAGTAAGATTATTCTTACGTGATTATCAATAAAAATGAATATAAGAAACTCATGGATTTGCAATAACAACAAATCAAAGTGATGATCAAATGCTAAAATAAGGGTTAATTAGAAAGAAAAAAAACTAATTTCTATTTTACAATTCAGAAGCACAACAAACAAACATAAAGGGCATTTTATTACTCAAACTGACAAACCATATAGATTGATAAACATCCCCAACAGAGCGAATACATTATGTGATATCAAAACAATTTATGATACAAAAATCAATGCTTCAATTCCCTCTTATCATTATTCACTAACTTGTATAAAAACTTTTTTTTAAAATTTATCTAATTTTACCTCGTTACCAACATCAATTATCTTTGATTTAGCCCGTCGAAATACTTTTCTACCATTGATAGATGCTATTTTTGGATCTTCTGAGCCACCACCTCATGAAATCTCATATTCTTAAAAAGTTTGGTTGATTTCTTCTAGGCTTAAATATGTTTTTAGTCCTTACATTTTGCGCCACTTTGAAGAATAGTCCCTACATTTCATTAAATGTTTTTAAAATCCTTACATTTTATCTCTGTTATCAAAATTAGTCCATGCTGTTAATTTTTTAACGGAATGCTGATGTGGTAGTTAGTGGGTCCCAAAATGTAAGGACTATTCTTCAAAGTCACGCAAAATATAGGGACCAAAAAACATATTTAACCCTAAAATAATTGGTACTCACTAACTATAACATCAGCATTTTGTTAAAGAATTAACAGCAGAGACTAATTTTGATAACGGGGATAAAATGTGAGGATTTTAAAAACATTTAATTAAATGTAGGGACTATTCTTCAAAAGGATACAAAATGTAAAGACTAAAAACATATTTAACCCTTTCTTCTATAGTTGTTTCTTTTCTTTTATACAATACACAACTCTACGCCAGAAAAAAAAATCAGATGGCAACCATAAACTAAAAAAAAAAAAAAAAAAAAAAAAAGAAAAAAAATTAAAAAGAAAAAAAAAAAAAAAAAAAACAATACAAATCAAAACTGTGTCCTAATCTTTACCGCGCCCAATCACATACTCCCTCCGTCCCAAATTGTATGACGTTTTGGGCATTTCACACATATTAAGAAAATGCAATTAATATTGTATGGAAAAGAGATATTATGAGTTATTTTACAAAATTGTCCTTAATAAATAATATGTGAAAGATAAATGAAAGAATTGAAAGAAGATAGAGTAATAAATAGTTAAGGTTATAATAGGAAAGTAACATAAATGTTGCATTTGTATTGTAAAGCGGCATATAATTTGAGACAATTTTTTTTCTCTAAAGCGACATACAATTTAGAACGGAGGAAGTAATACCCGAAGAAAAGGATAAAAACGATTATTTTTGTAAATTATTTAAAAAACGTTAACCATTTCTTTTAGTTTTTTTTTTTTTGTTAATTATGTAAGTGAGAAATATTTATGACTTTATGGATAACTAATCTCCGTTAAAATTATGGCAGCTGACCCTATTTAATTAAGTGTTTGTTTCATAGCAAGACGAGATTTGTTTGAGAAAATTAAGGTGACTCGCTATAATTTCGACAAACTTATGGTTATATCAAACAAGCATCAAACGTTGCCATAATTTTATATTACGCATCATATTTTTATCAAATTCCCTGATCTTTAGATCATACTTAATCATTTCTATATAAATTTCTAAGTCTTTGAGTATGATCAGGTGATTTGACTACTCTCTTTTTTATTTACTATCATTTACTACATAATTCATATATATTCTTTATGCATGCTCAAACTTAGTTCATATCCTCTCATTTTCTTGCAATAAATTACAATCTCCATTACTATAATTTTGTAGTAAATACATGATATAGATGCACATATTTCTACAATATGTGAGATTAATTAGACATTTATACTACATAATTAGGTAATGCACATTGTCATTTGTTTGAGGAAATGAAGAGGATCTATACTCACTCCAATCATTCAAGTTTAGTTTCTATCATCTCTTCTACGATTATAGATCTCTACTCTTTCTTGAGTACTGTGTCATTTCTAATTCTAGTATGTCTAACTTTACCGCACATTCAACCCAACATTCTCATCTCCACAACATTTAGCTTACCCTCTTGGTTATTCTTATTCGTCAAACACTTTGTCGCCTACAACATTGGGGTCTTGTAATTGTAAGGTATTTTACCTTTAACGTAAACTATATTTTTGCATCACATAAAACACCTTATGTTCTCGAGCATTTCAACCCTTTTATTTGAATTTGATGATTTAACATATCTTTTTGACATCTCCCGAGAAATATAAATCATGTTTGCAGTATGATTAATAATATTTGTACAATCATTTTATCACAAATTTTAAGACAATTATATCTCACATATTTCTATTGTCTTTTTACTCTCTTTAACTTTGTTGTTATTGTTGTCTTCTATTAAGTTGGTATAGGACAATAGTTCAAAGTAACATGCATCTTCCGTTACGTGCAAGTTAGATGTGTCTAATTTCCATCTAACTTGAAACATACTAATTTCTTTCAACACTCTTTATCTTGAAACAAATAATTTTGTTTCTTACAAAAAAAAAAATATCTAGTTGGAACACACGTGGAAGATCATAATTGGTTGCCACCCGATAAGAAATATGTGTACATAAATCCGCAGCAAGTATAGTATATATAGTAGAAAAATCTCTTCACGTTATCTCCCTGATCCTTATCTCTCTATTATCATAAAACCAAGAGCAAAAGCAAAGCATCAACATAACATAGAGAAGAAGAAAAAATGGCAACAATAGGTGGTCTAAGCCTTTCAAACCCCAAGGTTCTCTTCAACTCATCAGGATTTCCACAAACCATCAAGATCTCACCAGCAACACCACTGCAGACACGGTGGGGCGTAGCAGGATCGGGTCGAATGATGGTGGTTCGACCAGTTCGTGCTGCACCAGAACAGATATCAAAGAAGGTAGAAGAGAGCATAAAGAGTGCGCAAGAGACGTGTGCTGATGACCCAGTTAGTGGAGAATGCGTAGCGGCATGGGATGAAGTGGAGGAACTCAGTGCTGCTGCGAGTCATGCAAGGGATAGGAAGAAGGACTCTGACCCCTTGGAGGATTACTGTAAGGATAACCCTGAGACTGATGAGTGCAAAACTTATGATAACTGATTTATGAAGAGATGTAAAAGTGAAACTGTTGTTTTATATGATGATTATTATGAGCATTGATTAGTAGTGCTGCACTTTAATTGTGTGTATCTTTATATGCATGTTTATCTTAGCATCATACATGAATAGTATCTTATGAATTGAATTGAAATGAAATTGAACTCGTTGTCTTTATTATATATATGCATGTTTCTCTAATAAATACTTAAATAGGACCGGAGAGATTATGAGTTGTCCAATCCAAATTCTAGCTAAGATGTTATCAAAGATGTGTTAGGCCACCCACTATTAAGTCCCTCGAATCACATTTTAGTCGTCTAATTCTATGCGTGAGAGGCGTGTGTTAAGAGTCTAAGTTGATGAAAATATGATCTGAAATCTCAACCAAAAATTCTAAGATAAGTTTTGATTTAATCAACTCTTTTTTTTTTTTTTTATGGACTTTGGTACATGACATGATGTTGTCAAATAAAATTAAAGCAGATATCAGTATCAGAATGAAGATCTACTACATAGTCCTGTAACTTATGCTTAATTTGTTTATCATGTTAGGTCATGAAAAAAACCTAAAATACGATAGAGATTTTTGTATCAAGTTGAAGAGCAATTACTCAAGACATTGAGTATTCGAGTGCTCTCACTTCTAACGTATAATTTCTCAGTGTTTATTTTCATTAATGTGGCGAACTTTAGCATTTCCAGTCGACAAGTTACTAGAATGGGATCATAAATTATCTTACAAAGTTAACAGCAATTGATACTTGGTTGCAAATATCACGAAGACCAAAGTGTCCAGCCTTATCCTGAATTTCATTCGGACGCTTCGGCAAGCTCTTTCATCCTTGTAGGCTTTCTCCAAGTTTCTCTTATAAAACACCAAAATTTTAGTCTTCTACCTCCATTTGATATGCAAATCACTTCACTTATAATTGATCAACACCTGCATCTTCATTTAAAACTTATTACTCAAATTCATACCCCAACAAATCACTTTCAAATATGTGTTAATCGATTCATCTAACATGTTGAAATTCAAATTAACTCCACTAAATAATGTATATCTCGCATAAAATGAACGAGACTCGTATAAAATTCAATAAAAAAATAGTATATGTTGAAACAAAGATTGTCGGTATCAGGCTCTCAGCTTAACAAAATCAAAATCATTAACCGCATATGAGGCGCAATCACGACTCGTGTAGGTTTTAGGAAGAAAGAAAATCTAGTGTCATGGAAATGTCTACGGCTATAAGTTGATTAGATGAACTAATGAACCCTACAAACTAAACCAACCTAGTATGTAAAATACAATTAGTTGGTTTTGGTCCAAACCGTACCGAACTGGCTGACATTGGTTCCGATGACAGGTTTCAATTTTAAAAACAAAGTATCTGATCACCCTACTCAAGCCCTATGCAATTAGTTTTTTTTAATTAAATTGTAAAATTTATGTCTTGTGAAGGTAATCATCTCACTCTCAAACACTTAGAATCCCTAACATTCATCAGTGTTGTCCCTCCGGTTCCTTCTTCTGTATACATAGATTATTTGTGGCTTAATTGATCGGTTAGTCCTTTAACTTAATTTTTTATTTTAAATTGATCTCATAACTAAAAAACGTCTTAATTTGGTCCCTTGTATTTGCTTCCGTAAGTCAATCTAGTACAACTCCGTTAATTCTATCTCCTAACGTGTAAGATAGTCCAACATCAAAGGTGGTCTACCATAGACCTTATTAGTCTTTTTAATTTTAACCCTTTGATTTTTATCTATAAATGAGAATACTTGGATCATGCATGTCTATGGTATTTTATAGTGAACCACCAACAATTGATTTCTTTTCTCTTTCTTCATCTTCTTCCTTCCCTTTCTTCATCATCTTCAACAATATGTTCATATATCTTCATCAATCTTCAAATACAATACAATTAAATTTTGGCCAAATACCACTTTTGGTCCTTTTAGTTTGCAAGAATTCCCAAGTTTCGATAGACAATCGATAACTCCTAAATTTGGGATTTTGTTTTTCAAAACAACACAACAAAATTAAATCCAATTGAATGTCCCAATTCTTATGATTGTCGTCACCTTCTTTTTCTTTGTCCGACACACATCTTATTTCTCCCTCACAGTATAGCATATTAGGAGTTATCATCTCACTCCCAAAATTATCACATGTCATTGTTCAGTGGACAAAGTGTCCACCTGATCATATTTGTTGCCCCTCCTTAGTCCACTTCTAGGTTGAAGCCAAGAGGTACAACCCCTCATTTAATACTTTGGTGATAGTCGAACTTGGATTTAAAGATTCATCGAAATAACACCAAGAAAGGTATCGACACACTGCTTAGCAATTAGATGAAAATTAATGTCCCAAATGAAAAACCTCTGCTACAATCTCACGAGTCCCGAATTAGAAACTCAATTACAATATTTGTTGCATTGTTTTGTCTTCCTCTTGCAAATATGAACATGTAATTCTCAAAACCTTAATCTCAAGCAACTGGTTGTGCATAAAACTCAAATCTCACTACTACTTTTGCCTGCAAATATTATAGTACTCTACTTTTGTGAGTAGTATACTATTGACAACTAAGATAAATAAAACAAGAAAGACGGTAGACCATAGGCCCGTTACGCGACACTAATGTACAACTTGCATATATAATAGTTGAACTTGAAGTTGTAATTGAAGTTAACGTTTTTTTTTGGGTAGTTTATGAATTTGGTCTTGTAATTTATTTGCTTTTGATCTCTACAATTATGTTAAAAAATAATCTCAAACATGTGGAAGTCACTCATTGACTGACGAAATGACATTAATGACGTGATAACTTTGAGAAATAGCACGTACTCCCTAACAAAATACGACGTACTATATCAGCATACCATACCACAGTAATCTAAATTAGATCAAAAAATAAATAGGGACTAAGACAATAACAATCTTAAACTATAGTGAAGAATTGAAAACATACTATATTTCAAAAGACAAAGTCAAAAAGTAATACTCGCCCAAATGTTGAGGTTGAAAGGTATAAAGAATTATAAATTATATATACCAAAGATTATTTACACATGAATAGAAAGAAAGCGGACAATAAGTTGTGCCGTTAGGCCTTTTTGGATATCAAAATCAATCTTCGTAAACACAACATTCATAAACCTAGGATACATAACATTGTTATGCATGACCCATTGTAATCTATGTAGAAGGTCAACAACCTCTAGTGCTAGGAAGCCGAAAGTGTAAAAAATAAATGGCATAAAAGCATGTTTATTGTCATAACACATTTTCGATGTAGCTTTTATGGCTACAAGTCCTACCGTAAAAGCCCTTACCTCTAATCCCATAAGTGGTGAAACCCCAATCAAATTCACACATGCATGTTTTCCTCCCACCCATTCGTACACCATAACACCTGCATGTTAAGTGTTCACAGACGTCTCCCTCTTCACAAATACTTCTGTCTGCCTGAATATATTAAAAAGAGCATCCCTATCAAAGTCAAATTTATACTTTAAGTCGGAAAGCTCCGTAGAATGAACAACATTCTCCCAAAAAATATCTAGACAGGCCTTACGACAAACATAACACACCTCATGAATAGAAAATAGTAGAATCATAAGGCGATATCTAAGGATAGTACGGTACTCCATCAGTGACATGTGCTGACCTAACCCATCAATCAAGATAGCTAGAAGAAAATCTTGAGCACGTGTTGCTTGCTAACATCTTAAGTACGTCTTCTCTCAAATAGTCATTTCAAACTTAACTTCCATATCTTAAATACTTTTACTAAAAAGAGTATTCGTCAATTAAATATTTCTAAATATTAATTCATTTTATATTAAGGTGGGCGAGGGGTTAGATATGCATCAAGAAATTATGTCAAACACCATTTGTTTAGCTGTCATAGAGATTTGGAAAATTATCGTGATTTAAAAAGTATAATAGAAATATTTGGAAACCGATCATTTTACGAATATAATTTTACTTGATTATTTTGGAAATTTAGAAAATGTCTATTTTTTTTTTTTTTTTTAAATTCCAGCTACAAGCCACTAATAAAGTAAACTATTTTTGTTAAAAAATAAAGTAAATTATCCAAATACACATTCGATCCTATCCATGCTATATTTATTTTTATTTTAAATTTTGACAAAATTCTTTCAATTTTATCGGATGTACCTAAAGGGACAAATTTTGATAGAATTCTTAATATATTTAAATAAATATGTATGGTATATGACGTGATGTTCCTAAAAAAGGTATGGTATATGATGATATAATTGCTTTGTTTCCTCTCAAGTGTGTTATATATAAGCTTTTTTAGAGAATATATAATTGGTTTTTTTTTTATGGTGTATAATTGGTTAATTCATAATTTATCCTCTGGAAAAAATATTGATTTATTTATGGTCTCTTCTTTCTCAACAAAAATAACCAACTCGTGATCTATACCTTTTCGCGGCTGAAGCTTATCCTTTTGGCCAGCCAATTTTTATAAAAAGAATCATGACACTATTCATACTAGCGAAAAGACGGTACTCACGTGCCCGTCTTTCCACTTTTTCTATTGCGATAATATTTAAAAATTATAAACGGTATTTTTTTATGAAATTTTAATTTTGATTAAAAGTAAAAATATAAATGTTTTTTGCTTTCAAGTTATAACAAATCAAATTAATCATGATTATCTATTTCAATTTTAATGAAACCAACAATATAAAAAAAATATATAATCTAAATTCTTATTTTTTTAATGACACCAACAACAATCTTTATTATAGAAAAAGTTGTTGTTTAAGAGTATAATTGAGATAATGAAAAAGTAAGTATAGATACAATTATTTAGTTTGTTATATTTTTTAAATGATAAAGAAAAAATCGGACATTTATGTTTGTTACACTTTTATTTTAATATTTAAATTTATTCTTATCTATTTGTTATATGTGTTATTTGTATTGAAAACTGAGGATAATTTGGGAATGAAAAATTCAACCCAAAAGTGCTGAAAGATGTAGTTTTCTTTATATATAGTATAGATATTTGGACTTTTCAAAATAAGTACAGTGAAAAATAATAATTTATATCTGCAAAAGTCAAACAACAAAACTCTCCACATTAAGTGGAAAAACTCTAGAGCATGACCGCAAAATTTGGTCGACACGGATACATGATATATAAGGGTTGAAGTTCGAACTTCAAATTCTCTACTTATTAATTTAAAAAGTGAGTTTTGATAAATTAAACTACTTAACTTGAAATGGAAAAAAATATCACAAAATTGTAAATTTGATAAATTCTTGGGTTAACAGTGTTTTTCACCCCTGTAATATACGTTATTTCCGGTTTTCGCCCCTATAAAATTTTCGGTTTGATTTGCATCCTCATAAAAAAAAAATCCAGAAAACACCCCTAATAGGCCATTTTCAGAAGAAAAAAAAAATCAAGAAATTTTGGTTTTTGAATGGCCTATTAAGGGTGTTTTCTAGAGAGAAAAATTACGAGAATGCAAATCAAACTGAAAATTTTATAGGGGCGAAAACTGAAAATGACATATATTACAGGGGTGAAAAGCACTATTAACCCTAAATTCTACTATCTATTTTCATGTTGAAGTAAATTAGTATTACATGTTTGACTGTATTTAAATTTATTACATGTTTGACTAATATTTATTGAAAATTTATTATTTTTCCATATCATTTAAAAAAAATAACTTCTTTTTTTTCGTTTTTCAGAACTTGAATTAATTTTCTTTAACGGATCCTTGAACACAATGTCAATTTCTTTTATTTTTTTGAAAAAGACACAACATGAATTTCCAATTGTGTTTTAAAAATTCTATTTGACTTGAAAACTAATAAGAGCTTCATCGATGCTAGAGTATTGGTCAAAAAAATAATGCTTGAGTAAAACTATTGCACTAGTATATGCCTATTTATATTTAAATTTTTGCCTAAAAAGGTTGTTTGACAAATTATACAATGGCAATGGTGGATATTAGTCATGCATTCATTGCCGTGGAATGGGCACAGTCCAATGAACCGTTGTCGTATGTGTGTTATTGTGTGTGTGACATTATCGCGGACATTGTATATTAAAGATGGTGACAATGGCCTTCACAGAGAGTGTCAATATGACAATATTAGAAGTGTCACATGGAGTTGAAAATAAAGCTTAATGCCACACTTGGATCGAAAAAAACTTAATGCCATACTTAAGTCGTGAGATGTTTATGTTTTTTTATTAGTCTTTTAGATTGATTTCTCCTCCATCACTTAAGTCGCAATACTTTTAACTAATAGTAGTTTACTACAAAGTTACTATGAAATATGAAAAATAATATGATACGGGCAGTGTTGTTACTTTTTGAGGAGGTGTCGGAGTTGAAGGTTAATTTCCACAAAAGTATGTTAACGGGAGTTAATATTCCTTCATCTTGGTTGTCAGAGGCGGCTTCTGTTTTGAATTGTAGAACTGGAATGATCCCTTTTGTTTACTTGGAGTTGCCTATTGGAGGTGATGATCGGAAAATCAATTTTTGAAAACCTGTGGTTGATAAAATAACAGCTAAATTGTCGTCTTGAAATAATAAGTTATTACCGTTTGGTGGTCGTTTGGTTCTCCTGAAATCTGTCCTATCTTCTCTACCGGTTTACTTTCTTTCCTTCTTCAAGGCACCTACATGTATAATTTCCTCTATCGAATCTATTTTTAAAAAAAGATAAAAATTGGGGCGCGGGGGGGTGAGGTCTCTAAAAAAATTGCTTGGATTAAATGGGATTCTGTGTGTTTACCTGTGAATAATGGTGGTTTGGGGGTTCGGAGGTTAGGAGAATTTAACCTTTCTTTATTAGGGAAGTGATGTTGGAGGTTGAAGGTGGATAAGGAAGGGTTGTGGTATCGTGTTTTAAAGGCACGGTATGAAGAGGAGCATGGTTGTATTATGGAAGGAGGTAGAAATGCTTCTAGGTGGTGGAGAATGATATGCAACGTGAGGGAAAGGAGGGGGCGGTTGTAGCTAGATGGTTTGATAACAATATTAGGCGGGTGGTTGAAGACGGGAGGAAAACATTTTTTTGGACTGATAATTGGCTGGGTGGAGTTCCTTTAAATCTTCAATTCAGTCGTCTTTATGAGTTATCATTTAATAAGGATTGTTTGGTGGAGGAGATGGCGTGTTTGGGGTGGGAGGTAGGCGGTTCTGGGTGAGTGTGGAGGCGTCGTTTGATGGCGTGGGAGGAGGATAGTGTGAGGGAGTGTGCTTCTTTGTTAAATAACGTTGTTTTGGAGGAAAACACTCAGGACCAGTGGCGGTGGCTGCTTGACCCGATTCATGGTTATACAGTCAGTGGGACTTATCGTTTCCTAACCACTATAGATGATCAAGTGGCGGCTGGTGTTCTTAATGACGTTTGACACAAACTAGTTCCTTCGAAAGTATCTTTGTTTGTTTGGCGTCTTCTTCAAGATAGAATCCCAACTCGATCAAATTTAGTTCGTCGACGTGTTCTTCAACCAACATACAATGTTTGCGTTGGTGGATGTGGGTCCTCTGAAACGGCGGAACATCTCTTCATTGGTTGTGATGTGTTTGGGAGTGTCTGGTATTCTGTTTGTCATTGGATTGGTATCCTTTGTGTTTTTTCTGGCTCGGTAACGGATCATTACTTTCAGTTTACTCACATGGCAGGTTTACCGCATCCTTCTCATTATTATCTTAAGGTTATTTGGCTTGCTAGTATTTGGGCAATTTGGAAGGAGAGAAACAGCTGTATATTCAAAAATGCGGTTATAGATCCTTTCAGTATTGTTGAACGAGTGAAGTTGAACTCTTTTTTATGGTTTTCTTCGAATGTGATTCCTTTATCGTTTGGTTTTCACAATTGGTGGAGATACCCACTTCTCTGTATGGGTGTCATGTAATTATTTATTTTTTTGTTGTTGGTAGCATCTTCTTTAGGTGCTTGTGTCTTGTACCTGACATTGAGTGTTTCATCACTTTTAGCACACCTTGTGTGGGGTGAATCATTCCGCTCTTGAGCATATATTACATTTTGATTTGTTAAAAAAAAATGAAAAATAAATATTGAACACATATATACATAATAAAAGGCAATTTAATAATTATCACAAAATGTACATGTTAAGGCGGTGCAAACTCTTTCTTTCTTTTTTTTTACACAGAGAAGCTTAATTGACTTCATTATCCGTAAAAATTTGAATACTTGATGGCAAAACATCAAAAGTATGGTGATTATTCCAAGAAATGGTATCCCTTACAAGTGAATGAGCAACCATATTCAATCGTCGTCAAACAAATTTAACTAAAAGGTTGGAATCAAACAATAACAAACTTCTAATATTAGAGACAATAAACTCATACTTGGATTCAAAAAGGTTGGAACTAAACAATAACAAACTCCCAATATTAGAGAAATAGATCCAAACTTGGATTCATCCCTTCTGTTGTCAAGAATAGCGTTCGCAAGCAATTTAGAATCACTCTAAAAAATAACATGGTACGATCTCATACTCCGAACTCATTGCATATAGTTGTTAGGAGCGTTGCAGTCTCTCCTTCATAAACTTGCACAATTGGGTTTGTCCAACACGCACGAGTTGACACTAAGGTGCCATCCTCATTACATAAGACACGACCAACGCTTGTTAATATACAACTAGTGTGAAAACTCGCGTTAACATTACACTTGAGCCTCCCTTTGGGGCTCGAATCCACACACATCGCAAACTCCTCCAATATACATGAAAATGTGCCAAAGTAATCGTCCAACATTTTATACAACGTTTCACCTCACAAATAAGACTGATTACTTCTTTCAATTTGGTGTGTCTTAGCTCGATAATCAAGCTATCTACTCGGGACTCTTTCTCTGCCCATTACTTTCTTAATTAACCACAAGTCTTTTTAATTTGTACATTAGTTGCTTTACCATTCAAAAACTATGGTCCTAAAAAGATAAAGTGTTCTAAGACCAACCCTGGCTGTATTTGTCCCAACAAAACAAGTTGTCTACGTTAAAAGTGTTTCATGTCTGATGGCTCTACTAGTTCGCAACTTGCAGACAGTGACAAGAAATTTATGCCACACACATTTCTCCAACGAGGCCTACATTGGCCTCCACAGATTTCAGGAACAAATCATTAGTCAACTTCATATTACATCACACAATAGATTACATGCTCCTGTTGAAATTACTACTAAAAATTGGAAATTTTAGTTTCGAAGATATTTATGAATACCCAATTTCAATTTCCATTATCTACTGGAAATTCTTATCGCATGGTCCATTTGTTCATAGACGATGATAAGAGATGTGCTTACCTCTTTATAATATGAACCTTTTATCATTTTTTTTCCCTCACCTCGAATTGAAAACAAACTAAATCATCGAACCAGGATTACATGTGCAGACAGTTTTCATATTGTTGTACTAGATCGAATGGTCCTCATCTATTACATCGTCCCCATGTAACAACAGACATCCAAATTCCTAGATCAGCAGTGAATTTTGTACATTGTCATGTTGTCACGTTTTTTATGTCCAAATAACACTCAGATAATAATTAACCAAAACATCATAATAAACTAAACACAAACATTCAACATTAAAAATATGTATGAAACCCCAAATCTTACATGAACCACCAAATAAAGACCAGCCATTACAAGTCCACCATTATTATTTAGATACAAATGGTAACAAAATCTAACTGCAAATATTAAAAGAGACTCAATAGCAAAATAATAAACAAAGTTTCATTCCTTCAATGCCCATCAATGGAAGAACCAATTTGAAGACGCCGCCGCCCTAATCCCTTGATTCGGATGAAGTATCTGCCACGGATTCAGTTGCGGATCTGGAATCTCGACAGAAAATCCATTATTTTCCCTCTCAGCTTTTTCTCTCTCAGCTTTATCAACGATCGAGTTCAGAAACTTCAATTGATCTGTCAATTCCTGTGTCCGAGCTCTGAGGACACCATTAGCGGCTTCATTTGCATTGAAACCTTCTTCATTCACCCTAATGTTCTCCGACAATCGTCGATTCTCGATTCGCAACCTGTTTGCTTCATCTTGAAGATCCTCCACCAGTTTCTGCTTCCTCTCCCGTGATCGCCGTGCGGATTCACGGTTCGAAATCATTCTCTTCCTTTTTCTCTCGTCCATCGCTCCATTCACACCGTCGGAACCCGAACTCGTCACACGTTGAACCGAAGCCATTCAATTGATTGAATTTGACAATAGAATTAAGAAATAATGATAAGAATAAGAAAGAAGAATAAGCGATTAAGAGAAAGTTGCTTATGAAAAGACGTAAAACCAGTAGAGAAAAGCAACGGAGAAAGAATGAAGGAGACGAATACGATACATTAGTGTCGTAAAAACATTGGAGAGGTTTTCAAAAACCCTAACCCTAGATCTGAGAGAAGAGAAAAAACGAATGGTTGGTTGAACCAAAATTGTGATAAGAGAAAGAATAAGAATGAGGAGTTTGTGGGAAAGGGCTGTGATTTATAGATTATTGCAATCTAAAGAAGGAAATAAAATTGGGCTGGGTTGGGTTGGGTTGGGTTTTATAGGAAAAGAGGAAGAAAGCGAGATGTGAGGATGGGGGAGGTTTGTTTGTAAAATAAACTTTTTATTCAAACTAACTAATTTTGAGAAACTGATAAGGACGCTGACAATGACGTGTTTAGTGACGAAAATTACGCTCATCCACTAATTTTTTATTATAGTTATTTTTTTATCAAAATATTGGGGAAAATATATAATTTATGAATATTATAAAATAAACAATGAAGACTTATCTTAATCCTTCACGACTATTTTGACTAAATTTAATTCAATATGAAAATGTTATAGATTAATTAAATTTTATTTTTGTCAAATACCAGCAAAAATTGTGAGGGGGCTTTCACTTTACAGTAAATTAGTAAACTTTTGTAAAAAATATTACTAAAAGAAATCTTATTAAGAATATCTTAGGATTAAGTTGTTAGCATTTGCTTTAAAAAGATAATTTAATTTCATTCTTATCCATTAATTAATAATTAAAATACTTTTTTTTATTAATGGATAAGAATGAAAGTAAAATAGTTTTTGTATAGAAAAAAATAATTAAAATATTTTTTGAGTCAACACAATAAGATTAAAATAGTTTTAACAAATGTTTTTTTGAGTCAACAGAATATGATTAAAAAAGTTTTAACAAATGTTGAATCATAAACTATTTTATTTTTTTATTAGATAAATCTTTTTTATTGACACACATATATTAATAAAATTTAATTACATGTTAGTGCAAAACTTTTTTTTAATGAGTGTCAAACTTCTTGAAAAAATGAAATGTGCACCATAAATGTAAAATTGTTTTACATCGACGATTAATAACAATTTTGTTAAGGTGTGATCAATAACATTTTTTAACACAAATATGATTATTTTTTACGTAGAAATTATCAATCACAAAACACGTGTGAAAATTGACTTAAAAGACTAAACGCAAAATTTTATATTGGGTTAAAACTTTTGTGTTGTCCGAATTAAAATAAAAAAGTGGAAGTCCTACGTTAGATTGATGGCACGCATTAGTACGCTTTATTTTGGTCCCCAAATTTGCTAAAATATTTTGGAACGCAGTCTAAAATATTTTGGTGCACAATCTTGAATATTTTAACATGCAATATAATTTATTTTGTTACTTTATCTTAAACATATTTTGGTATGTAATATAATATTTTGGTGCACATCTGAAATATTTTAGCATGTAATCTAATATATTTCGTTACTTGATTTGAGATGTATTTTGGTATTCAATTTGAAATATTTTTGTACTATATCTAATATGTAAATTACTTGTTCTCAAAGTTTGTTACATATTAGTTGTGAATTTTTTCTATAAATAGTGAACTCAATTAGTTCATTCCACACGCCGAAAAATATTTTGAAACTTTGAATCTTTTTATTCCTTTCCCCGTTTCGACCTGTGTTGACGAGTCTTTCTTCTATCCATCTTCATTTTTCTGTCCCTTCAAAATTAAAAATGATTTTAAGAGCATAATCCTTTTAGTAATTTATGTCCCTTCGAAACAAAGAGTATGTTTAAGATCATGGTCTTTTTTAACGTATAATGTCCCTTCGAAATTCAGAATGATATCAAAAGTATACTCCTTTAATTTTTGGAGAAGTTGAAGGCTATAACGGTTGTATCACCCCATTGGAGTGGTTAATAATTTGAAATACCATATTAATATATAGAGATGTTAAATATTAGAATGGTGGTAATAACATATTTGAGTGGTCCATAATACAAGTGTAAAGTGGCATGGTACCACAATTGATCGGTTTCAGTATTAAAATATGAGCGGTCTTAATACCATGTTTGAGGCGTAATTCTCGAATGATTATCTACGGTACAGTAGTTAGTCGCACAATTATAGTCGGACTTGTTTTATCTCAGAGGCGACAACTAGAACTGAGTGGTCTTAATACTATATTCGAAATGTAATTCTTGAACAATTAGTAGAAACATTGTGTTGGAAATACAAGTTTTTACTTTTGTCTTGACAATAATTACACAACTTTTTGTTGCAAAGTTACTTATTTTGGTATTTTAGCCAATACCCCAAGGGCACTCGTCACTATTCTCCACACAACAAGGATAAATTAGGCTATAAAAGCACATCATTCGACTGAAACAATGAAGACCTTGTTGTTTGAGACAATAACACTAAGGAATTCACATACGCCACTCTGAATTTGTTTCACAAAAATCAGAACCGTGATGTGAATAAGAACTTCAAGTGCCACATAAATGGAATAGAAACCCCAAAAAGATCCTATAACGAAAATGAGCAGTCCCCATCAAAAAATGTCACAGGTTCACAATTTATTTACTACAATTATGAGCAATCATATCATATGTCCCACAAATACAGGAACATGTCAACTGTTGCTCTGCCACGTAACTTGACTGAAGAGAAATTAACTGTCATGACTATAAAAATGCGTCTAGTTGGTAGATCAAGTGAATGATTGAACAACATTACAAAAATATATGTGTTGAAAATAAGAAGTGTTGTTAGAACATTTGTACACCACTAAAACTGTTGCATTAGAGATGTAGAGTTGCAGTTCACGTCCAGAAAAGAAAATATGTTCTCGAGGACGTGATGCATGCTCCATAGATAAGAAAGAATTTTATTTACAAATTTCCACTGAACGAAAATGAGCTCACTCAAACTTGAAGAGAGACTTGTACACCATTACTAAAACGGTATTCTTCTTGAGAAATATGACACCACTGAAGGTATGTTCAAAATTAAAAATATTTTTTAATTCGTATGATTTTAATATTTGACATGCCTTTTTTTTTTATGGCGATAGATGCACATAACATTATCCCCGTATTTTCAATGACTTTTATAAAGAGTACAAAATTTTTCATGAAACAACTACATCTTACTATTCTGAAATGAACCGTAAAGTTGAAAAGAAAACAGTTAGAACCTTTACCAAGTCAATTATTTAAATCATTAATTCGCTATTGTATCTTACCGGTGAGTGAACTTTTATTAATTGTTTGTTGCGTGCCAAATGATATTCCCTTTTTTGAGGTTACGTTTTTATTGATATTGTTACTAAATAAATCCCTTTTAACTACTCTTGCAGTTGCTACACACATTTTGATAGTTTTTTTTTCAATCTTAATGTAATAAATTTAGGTATTTAATTGTTTTTTCCCTCTCTATTAGGCATATGGAGATTCATTATTCCAATATTAAGCAAGTATCCGATGAAGCAATATCTATCAATATCACGTCTTGTTTGGGTATCAAATTTAAGAAGAAATAAGCTATTTTAGCTTAACTATTTAGCTTAACTGACAATTGATGTTTACTTTGTTTTTTGGAAGTTTGCTTCCTTAGTTTGACATTTTCTCCCTATGCTCGTACTGCAATTCCTCGCAAGCGGTCGAAATTTCCGGTTTATAATTTTCTCTTCTAAAATGAAACTTTTTAATGATTGTTGAAACATGTTTGGCATTAATAGACTATTAGGGTGCGTTTGATGGTCACTATAGAGAGTTAGGATGTGATAAGCATATCATATCATATTGCAATATTTTGTTTGATGAACCGACAAGATATGATAATTTATTCCATCTATTTATCCTATCCTATCACTTCTTTGTAATTTGTATCCTAAGTTTAGGCTCGGTTAGAATTATCCCATCAAAGGTAACAACTAAAATCTTTATTTTGCCCTCACCCCCCACTCCCCTCTCTCTCCATCGTCTCTTCTCTATGTTGCTCTACCTCTTTCCTCATAACTCTTCAACACCATTTTTTCTATGTGTTACATATCTAATCCCAGTTCATTGGTACAATTCCTTTTTCCTCAACCTGCTTAATTCTCAATTTTACCTCTTCTTTGGTTATCTATATTGCAGTGAAGTCAAATTGAAAATAATTGTTCTTTTGTTAACGTCAAGATTTTTTTTAAAAATATTTTGTTTTAAGATGTCCATTGGTGTTCGATTAAGAAGAAAATTTTGAGTTTATTTTTATCAATTGTATAACATATGAAGGTGGAGGTTTTATTTACTTGTTGGTTGTAGCTATAAGGTGTGCAATGTTGCTTTCCCATTTACTCTTGTAAGGGACAAAGTATTGTAACTAACGGAGGAAGAAGATGATTAATAAAGGAAATTATAATTTTATATAATTAATATCAATTTAATTATATTTAAGGGGAATTGATTATAATGGTATTTTTGTCATTTAATTATAATATATATGTTATCATGTTTATTATCATGTGTGTATCATGGAATGATAAGTATTTATCATGTCTATATCATATCCAGTCTTTATCCAATTTCATATCACATCCTATCTTTATCATATTCTAACCATCAAACGGACCCTTAATTCTTTCAGCAGGAGATACATGAAGCGGGGAATAAGATTTTTTTCTTCATGTAAAACCTTCTATTCTTGTAGTTTGTGGGACTTGTATGGATCATTCACATCTCAATTTGTTTATCTTTTCCCTTTAGATGGAGAGAAATGACATCGGTAACTTTCATATAATTAGTTAAAGTCACTTCCATATTTTTGTTTATTTGAGTTATTGTTTAACTATTGGATTGCATGAGATTTTTTTTGTCAAATAGTCTAATGGCTGACATGGTTTAATGATATGTAACTTGCTTTTAGATTGTGTATCATTTTATATTAAAAAGCATATTGAATGAATACTCTCTATGGAGCTACTTTTCTTGATAACCACATAAAAAAAAAAACCAGTGCCTTTTATCAACATATTTAACATTATGTACATTCCTTGGTGAAGTAGATACCAATTAATATAAATTTGAGATAACTACATGGGAGAATATATTTTTTACAAACATAATGTGTTAGACTACTTGAAAACTTTTTTTAAAGTATAGTAGGACTTAATTTATATAAGACTTGTCATTCATGTGATAAAAAGAGACATCAATGGTTAAAAATTATTAAGTTGATAGTTGGCATAACATTTATGATCGTTGGTGTCAAAACAGCTCAACAAGAAATTGTTGCAGAGATTGGTGAAATATAAGATAAATGTTTCAATTCATGGATATGTGTCTCCATTTAGTAATATAAAGCCTAATCATTATATCATTATAGTTCAATCCCCTCTTCTTCTTTTTTTTGTTATCTATATGCCTCACATTCTAATTTTAGTTGTACATTTATTATCTTGTTTAATCGTGGGCCTAACCATTATATCATTATAGTTCAATTTCCTCTTTTTTTTTTTTTGGTTTTATTTTTTATTTTCCTCTTTTTTTTTTTTTGGGTTTTATCTATATGCTATTTCACATTCTAATTTTAGGTGTACATTTATTACATATCTTGTTTAGCCGTTTTAACTGGGAAACTAATAAATTGAATACACGTTTCTACTTTTATATCTCAACATAGGTAATCTTTCTTGAGTTTGTTGAGACGATTCATTCATTTCAAGTTACATTTCCTACTCTGATTCAGAAACACACTTAATTACATTTCAAGTTAGTGTTTATATTCTCTCAAAAAAGTTGGTATTTGTTTATTTTTTTTAGGGAAAAAAAAGTTGATATTTATATTCATGTGCATTTCAATCATATTACATTACACTAAAAGTAATTAAACCATTTTGTCCTGCTTAATGCATAAAATATCATTGTGTTCTTCGTTATTACCTCTTTTTTTCTTCGCAGTGCAATTTTAATGAAAAATCACATTTAAAAAGTAGATTTGATTTATCAGAACTATATATTTTCAGGCTACTAAAGTTTTTGTCAGGTTGTATGTCAACAATGCATGTTCTTATGCAAGTTATCTTCATTTACAAATTAGTTGCTCTTTTTTTTAAAGGGCGGGGGATTTTGAGTTGCATTGAATTGTGTTTGAGGATAATGCACTTCATTTTGTCTGTATTTTAAAGTGCTACAACAATATATATTGGATTTGGAAAATTTATCCAAACCCACCAAAACTCTCTTTCGATACAATTTTTTATTTTTCAAATTATTGAGATTTTATATTACGAAGAAAATTAAACCCCCTCCCCTCCCAAAACTTTTCATTTTTTCCATATTTTTTTCTTGAAGGCCTCCATTCCCCTCCCTTTTAAACCCTCAATGTAGTCTAAGAATTTACAAGAATTCAATAGACCGCTGATGTGGTATCAAAAGTAAGTATTTATGTTATCGTCTCCACAGGGACTGGTGCGATATTTTAAGCCGTTCAACAATCGATATCGTTCTGAGCTAGGATTGTCAGGTATTTTGTTGTTTCATAAACTATCAAACTAAGAATTTATAAATGGGACGAGAGTTAACAGGGAAATAAGTATGTTGGGATTAAACTTCATCAACCTACTTGTACGTATTCTCGGATTTGGGTTGCAGATTCTAATTATCAATCGATATTATCACATATTGCTCAACAACATCACTCGTGTCCAAATGATATCGTGATTTCTATTAGATCGTTTAATTGTCGATGTCTCGCACTATTAAACGGTCCAATAGTCGGTTGCATCGTTGTATCATCGATGTCTCGCATTGTACAACGATACAAAAGCTTTAAGTTCCAATATTCAAAGTGATTACCAACCTAAGTTCCATGTCTAGAACAAAAGTATTGGTAGAAGGTTATTCTAAACTAGACTCAAAAGGTATTTTTCAATCACCATTCAAATCCATAGGATCAAACATGGAAAGCAAGAATAACATCAATATCATAAGATAAATTGGAATCACACAACATCTCAATCAAAGGGAATACATACTAATAGAGTTAACTACATTTAATCCCAACAAAGATAGTTTAGTTACTCGTTGTCATGGTAACCTTACAAGGAGAGAAGAAGAGATGGAATGGAACCAAATCATGATGTCTCAATGATCTTGTGTCTTCCTTCAATCCTTGTGCTCCTTGCTCTCTAGGTTCTCTCAGTGTTTTCCCCTTTTTTCTCTCTTCCTAAAAAGGCATCAGATAATATGGTATGAGATGATATGATGTCCTCCTAGGAAAGAACAAATGGGCTTTTATATGGCCTGTTCTGTCTGAACTCGCCTCCCGAGTAGAAACGCTCGCCATGGCGAGTAGTGGTTTCTTCACCAGTGGGTTTGTGCCACGTCGGCTTTGAGGGGTTAAGCCGCCTTAACTCGCCTCCCGAGTAGATATGCTCGCCATGGCGCATGGGAGGCGAGTAACTATGCCTCCCTGCCTTTGCTTGCTTTTGCTACTCGCCATTGCGAGTTGGAGGCGAGTAACTTCACTTTTCTGCCTCAGCTCGCCTTTGAGCTCGCCGTGGCGAGTTGACCTTTGCATTTCTTCATGTTTTCTTGCTTCTAAAGTGTTCAAGCGTGCATTTTCTCATAAAGAGTTAGCATTAGATGTGAAAAGCATAATTGAATGATTCTTCAGTATTTGTGAGCTTTTCGCATGATAACTTGCAAACTAAGTAATCAAAGTGCCTAAAATATAGTCTATTTAACTCCTTTTTGACACTTATCAACCGCAGACAGGTATAATCCGTTTAATTGTAGAAATTCTAAAAATGAAAAAATTAGCAAGAATCACTCTAAGTATATGAAAAAAACATAACCCTTTTTTTGCAATTCCTATTATGCAATTGAAGCTTATCGACAAAAAAGAATAAATTTTGATAATCCTTTTTGGCTCCGGTGACGAATAGATCAATGCATTATGTCTTCAATTTGAGCGGAATTCAACAAATTCATTTCTTAAGGACTCCTTTATTAAAAAAGGCAGTCGAAAATGAAACTACAATGGACTTCTTGCTCGACGAGGTTGTAAAGTAATCACACCCTTGATTCTTACCTTTTCAAATCAGTGTCTTACTGCATTTAAAAAATTATACTTTACCTTGTAACTTTGGTTCACTTATCTTTACCTTCTCCATTATCTCGTATATCGGTTTTATCCATCTTTGATCATTTATTTATACTTTATATATGTGATTGTTGCAGTTGTAGAACGAAGCCTAGATCCAATTCCATCTGAGCCCCAACATTAGTTAAAAAGCTTGAGAAACTGCATAGTCTCTTTACAACATGTTACGGAAGTGTGGGCTGTGATCATACATGAATTTTTGTTTGAGTTAATTTCTTTTAAGTCAAATATGTTTTTGGTCCCTGTAAATACATAAACTTTTCGTTTTAATCTTTCTAAAATTTTCCTACGACTTTTAGTTCTTATAAAATTTTCAATCATCACCTTTGGTCTCTACTTTTAAGTCAACAACTTAGTTTTTAATGAAATTGTACAAAGATATGAAGAATTTTATAAAAATACCTCCCAAAAAATTGGGAATTTTTAACAAAATATAAATTAAATGAGAATTTTTAACGGCCAACACATAAAAACTCGTATTTAATTAATGTTTTATTGAAAAATTCTTGTAATATCATAAACTTTTTTCTACAAAAAATCATTCAAAAATATGAAGTCTATATATGAGTTTACTTAAAAGAAGGGATAACAAATGACGATGAAAAACTTTTTGGACAATAAAAACCGAAAAAAATAAAGGGGCTAAAACAAAAAATTGATATATTTAACATTTTTTTTTTGTTTTATTTCTACAAAGACATGAGAAACGCCTCCTTCAAGATTTTCCTCACGTGAATATTTGACTTATATGCATATCAATCCATCAAAATAATCAGCCACCCACAGACATAAAAAAAATAAAAAATAAATTTGCAATCCAATATTAAATAAAGAGATCACAGGGAAAAAAAAATACAAATAAAGAGATCACGAGAGAAAAAAAACATACAAAAGAATATAAAAAAAACATAACGATAGTTTACGATTTTTACATAGATATATGAGAAATAATGTATTGGAAATTGCAATTTTACTAAGTTAACCATATTTATTAATAAATGCATGATCAAAACCATTTTGTTCAACAAATGTTTCTTGAATGATAACATTAATATGAACCAAACCGCTTTATCAAGGTGAGATTTCGTTGCATTTCATAAATGTTAGTTATTTCAAGAATCACTTTAGACCTAGCCAATGAGAAGTGTGCATTCACGGACCAAGCTAAGTGTATTTTAGCTTGTTAAAAAATATTGAACTACGTGTAGCATTGTGGGGGCAGGTGCCCCCGGTGTGTGTTTCAACATGTTCATCTTTATACTACACATGGTTAATTAAGTAAATAATCACTGTAAATAAGTAGATTTTTATTTTTAGACCCTGCAAAAAATATCACATTTTTTAGTCCTGTAACATTTTTCTTTAACATCTTTTGGATATGTTTAGATTTATGAAATAGAATAAACTTATGTTTCATTGTTTGGATTGAGTGGAACACATTCTATCATATTCCACCGGTTACTCTCACTTTTGTCCCTCTCCAACTTTAGAGAAATTTGATATAATCCCTTTCATTTTATTTTTTAACTATCATAAACACCGTTATATTTTTGTATTTCATTCTTTCGTATTCGACATCACACAAATGACACTAATAATTTTGCAATTTTATTTTTGCTTTCAACGATCATTGAAAAAATTTCTTTGCATCATCCATGCTTTAAAAAATTATTGACTATTTTTTTTACAAGAACTGATCACGATGATGGAAATTTTTACAGGGACTATATTTTTTTTTGTAGAGATTAAAAACAAAATTCTGAATATTTGTAGAGACTATTTACTTAATTAAGCATGCGTATATTGATATTCATGTTATATTCTATTTTTTCTGGTCAGATACAACAACAACCAACCAACCAAGTCTTATCCCATTAAACGGGGTTGGTTACCTAACTTACATTAGGCCATATTATTCTATCAAAACCATATTCAGATCAAACTCATTGACCTTTAAATCTCCCATAGTAGTTTCACTTATAGATTTTTTTCTTTACCTCTTTTGGTCTAACTCTGTTCTATCTGATCCATTTTTCGCACTACACCGTCTATATGTCTTATCTATTCATGCTGACACCATCTAAGCATATTGTATACCATATTTTATACTATGGGCGCTATCCAAACTCTCTTTAACGATGTCCTAATTATATCTTGTTTAGCCTTGCCACTCGTATAACACACCATCTTCGTCTCTATTACACTTACTTGATTCCTATATTGGTTTTTAACTGTTAAACACTCTGTACCATATGACCATCGTTTATCCGACTATTAGCCGATATAATTTTCCTTTCAACTTAAACAATATTTTCTCATCACATCATGGAGCATAGATATTTAAACTATTTTTTAGGGTCAAATACATTAAAACACTTCAATTTGGTGTATAGTATATTAATAACATGGAATAAATTGACAACTTTTATATATTTTAAAGATGACTTACCATATTTATATAATTTAGGGATTGATGGTTTATTGTCATGCTATTTTATATTTTTTAAAGACGACTTTCTATGTCTCCGTGAGCATAGCTCAGTTGACAGAGATGCATTATTACATGCAGGGGCCGATGTTCGAACTCCGAACACCTCTCTTATTCACCTTAAAAAAAGTGAATTCCAGCCACTAGACTACTTGACAAAAAAAAAGACGACTTTATATATACACACACACATATATATATATATATATATTATTTATCAATTATCGATTATATTTTGAAAAATGTCAAACTAACACATCATAAACATAAACACAATATAAATTTCACATACACAATACTAATTCATCGTAGGCACATACAACATAAAATTCACACACACAACTGTGATGTCACAATTTGTTCCCGAGCGAAATCGTGAAAAATGTCTAATTTAACTAGATCGACATTGTGAGTTGAACTAGATTTGACACCAGGAATTTTTCCCCTATATTAGCAATGTTACTATAATCAAACGGGTTTTCTTAGCTGAACACCCCGCAACTACAGTCCATACAACATACTAGATCATAGCATATTTTATCCTTTTCCCGCCAAAAAGCACCCTCTTCGCTTATAGGTTTGGCGCCCAATTCTCACATTTACACACTATACTCATCACTACCACCGTTCAGCCTCAACCATTCTCTCTCTCTCTCCCCCCGATTTCAACCATGAACACCAAAGGCGTCGATTTCAACACCGACAAAGGTAAACCCTAACCTTCATCCTTTCAATTATTTTTATTTCATTTTTTGTTAAAATCAAACTAAATCCTCTTATTCTCTTTCAGGTATAGCCAGACAATTTCTTACAAATTACGCCGACGTTAATGGCGAAGCCAAATACCTCCTCATCCTGGTTAGTTACTTTTTCATTCCCATTCAAACCTTAACCCTAATTCGTTTTTTTTTTAAAACTTTTTTTCTTCATTTTTGTTTCAGCAAGATGTTGCAAATCACAAAACCAGATCTGTCGAAATTGACCTCGAAGACTTGATTAACGTAAGATTTATCGATTTTTCACTACATTGTAATTATACGTTTCTTAATTTTAGTCACATTTGATGATTTTAATTTTAATTTCTGTGTTTGTTTTTTCAGTACAAAGATCTAGATGAGGAATTTCTGAGCCGTGTTACTGAGAATACTCGAAGGTATATTGGGATTTTTGCTGATGCAATCGACGAACTCATGCCGGAGCCGACTGAGACATTTGTTGATGATGATCATGATATCTTGATGACTCAGAGATCTGATGAAGGAACTGAAGGTGCTGATGGTTCTGACCCGCACCAGAAGATGCCTCCTGAAATCAGACGCTTCTTGTAAGATTCCATTTTCTGCTTGGCTTTCATTCGCTAGGGTTTTTGTAATAATCTATGATTTTGCCCTAATTTCTTTCATAATAGCAACTTGTAGTGCTGTATGATTTTAGGATTTAGGGTTTATGATTTTGCCTTAATTTCTTTCATAATAGCAATTCGTGGTGTTGTATGTTTTTAGGACCCTGTCTAGATAAACAGTTTATTTGCCTGGAACTTATAGCATAAGTGTTTATCATGATAAGCACTTGTGTATAAACTATTTCTATTGCAAAAGATAAATTAAAATAAAATTGTTTCCGTACAAGCTATAAGTTGTTTTTATAAGCAACCCTGGAGAACTTATGTAAGTGGGCCAAAATCAGCTTATGAAGAACTATGTCATATGCTGTTTAATAAGTTCTCCCAAACAGTCTCACAAAACCTATGGTAGTAGATAAGCTGTAGTAAACCAATCCAAACAAACCCTAGGTGTTTTTATTTTTTTATTTAGGTTGTATATGACAGTCCTAATGTTACATCGTGGGTTATTTACTTATTTTGCAGTGAAGTTTACATCAAAGCATCTTCGAAAGGACGACCATTTACAATTAGGGAGGTGAAGGCTTCAAACATTGGTCAACTAGTAAGGATAGCTGGTATCGTGACACGTTGCTCAGATGTCAAACCATTGATGCAGGTGGCTGTGTACACCTGTGAGGATTGCGGCTTTGAAATCTATCAGGTAATTCATATAAGTACTGCATTGCTTTATTTAGATGCACAATAAGGTTTAAAATGGAAATGGAGGGTTTTTCTGCTATTTTTATTTGGTTGCCAGGATGTTTATCAACAATGTTAAACATTACTATAATTTATTTATAACTATGTATCAAACCCTGTTAGATTTTTTTTGGACTATTTTTCTCTCTCTTTGTTTTGGATTTTACTTCCCCAAAGATTTTTTAACTTTGTTGTTTTCGTCCCTCCCAAAACAGGAAGTAACAGCTAGAGTATTCATGCCTTTGTTTGAGTGTCCATCAAAGCGCTGTGTTATGAACAAGAGTAAGGGTAATGTCATCCTTCAACTGAGAGCGTCAAAGTTTTTGAGATTTCAAGAGGTTTGTACTCTACCCTGGATCCTGCTTCATTGGTCAATTTCCGATACATGCTTTATTACTCTATTTTCTGCACAATTGCTTATTAACTATGGAATAATGAATATTTATACGGTTAAATTGCAGGCAAAAATTCAAGAGTTAGCTGAACATGTTCCAAAGGGTCACATTCCACGAACAATGACTGTCCATCTTAGGGGAGAACTCACGAGAAAGGTCGACTATTCCCTGCCAATTGCATTTAACTAACAATAACTATATCAATTGTTATTTAGTACTTGAAATTATGTTAATTTATAGCTGTATTCCTTTATTATTCATATGTCTTCACAAACATATGAATAAAGTTATCTCATGAAATACAAGGGATGATTGATAATTACAATGATTCTGTGTACCTATTGAAGTTTAACTGGCTAATTTTCTGCTACTGTTTATTAACTTGTTTATTGTGAATTTATCAGGTATCTCCAGGTGACGTCGTCGAACTCTCTGGGATTTTTCTTCCTATACCTTACGTTGGTTTTAGAGCAATGCGTGCTGGCCTAGTTGCTGACACATACTTAGAGGCCATGTCTGTGACTCATTTTAAGAAAAAATATGAAGAGTAAGTAACTTCTGCAGATATTTTATTTGAAAATGACTGTCCCCTTTATTTTTTTACCCCACTTCAAGTACAGTAGTGTCTCTTGGACCTTTTATTTGATTTTCTCCTTGGATTTGTTTGTGTCCACTGGGATATTGTCATCATGAATTGTTTGCACACGATGAAATTCATACCTACTAGACACTAATTATTCTTATTAAATTAGTTTGGGGGAACATAGCAACTTTCTAATCAATTAATTCTGTCATAGATATGAACTTATAGGAGATGAGGAAGAGCAGATCAAACGTTTAGCAGAAGACGGTGATATCTATGATAAATTAGCACGCTCATTAGCTCCTGAAATTTTTGGACATGAAGATATAAAAAAAGCACTGCTGCTGCTTCTTGTTGGTGCTCCCCATCGGACATTGAAAGATGGGATGAAGGTAAGAAATTACATATTAGTTAAGGCACACATATTTCATGGAGCTTAAACTTTACATAAAAATAGTGATTTTGAATTATTAGGGATAGAGGCATGATATCATTTATTAAATTATAACGATATTAATGATTTGTATGAAATTTTGTTTTATCTTCTCCCTCACACTTTCTGTTGAGTCGGTACTGTGTTTGGTTTGATTTGATTTATGTTGCTTGTGTATTATACTCAATTAAAGAATTAAATGTTATATTTTCTTTTAATTGCAGATTAGAGGAGATCTACATATATGTTTGATGGGTGATCCTGGTGTTGCCAAGAGTCAGCTTCTAAAACACATAATTAATGTAGCACCCAGGGGTGTGTACACCACTGGCAAAGGTAGTAGTGGAGTTGGTCTAACTGCTGCTGTTCAGAAAGATCCGGTGACAAATGAGATGGTTTTAGAGGGCGGAGCACTGGTAATGCATTTATTTTTTTCAGCGTAGCAATTCCTTCCATCCATTTTGCGCTTATGTCATACTTTAAGTTGAAAAATGAAGAAAAATTAGGCAAAACTTATGATACAAGTCATGCATCAGATTGCTAATTTAGCTTCTAAATCAATTCAGTATGTCCTTTTAACTAGTAGTTTCTTTGTTATAATAGAGATTTTGACAAAACATTCTGAATTTCAGGTGCTATCAGATATGGGTATATGTGCCATTGATGAGTTTGACAAGATGGATGAATCAGATCGTACATCTATACATGAAGTTATGGAGCAACAGACTGTTAGCATTGCCAAGGCTGGGATCACTACATCGCTGAATGCAAGGACTGCTGTCCTTGCTGCAGCTAATCCAGCATGGTATTACTTTTCACCTTATTGATGGATACAAGATCTCATTGCCATGCATTCTGTGCTTCCAAATCTAATTTCAATCATTTTAACTGTGAAGGGGAAGATATGATCTTAGAAGAACTCCTGCTGAAAATATTAATCTTCCACCTGCCCTGCTATCAAGGTTTGACCTGCTGTGGTTAATCCTTGATCGAGCTGATATGGATAATGATCTTGAAATGGCAAGGCATGTTGTCTACGTCCACCAAAATAAAGAGTCTCCCGCACTAGGATTCACTCCTCTTGAACCATCTCTTCTCCGGTAAGAAAATAATTTGTATTGTGTTAACTGCTTTTCATTTTCCATAACATGATTGGAGTTTACTGCAAATGTGTCGCTGATTAGATTGCATGCTTATTCTGATTGCTCATATAGTTTCACATAGGGTCTGTGTTAAATGTTTTGTCATTTGCCAGAAAGAAGTTACTACAAACTAAACCGTGTTGCTTTCCTGTAGTGCATACATATCAACTGCTCGAAGATTGTCTCCTACTGTCCCAAGGGAACTGGAAGAGTATATTGCTAGTGCTTACTCCAGCATTCGTCAAGAAGAAGCAAAGTCCACCACTCCACATTCCTATACAACTATCAGAACATTGCTCAGTATTCTCCGCATATCAGCTGTAAGTGTTTATTTTTCTTCTCCTTTATTTACCTGTTACAATGAGGGGAGGGAGGGTAGTTATTACGTATATCAGGTTATATTGACTTTTATTTTTGGGGATAATGATTTATCTGCTTACTTCTTCAGTCTGTTATTACATCATTTAAAGTTGACTGTTTAAATTAAAACCAAGTAGGCCCTGGTTAATATTGTTTGACTTTAAAGAACTGTTGTTAATAGTTATGTGGCTATGTTTTAAGTTCACAATATAAAGCTGTAAGCATCTTAGTATTATATCTTAAGTTGTCCAAGTAAACAGATTTCCATTTGTAATTTCTAAACAGGCCCTAGCAAGACTCCGTTTTTCTGAAACTGTTGCTCAGAGTGATGTGGACGAGGCATTGAGGTTAATGCAGATGTCGAAATTCTCATTGTACTCTGATGACCGTCAAAGATCTGGACTGGATGCTATATCTGATATTTATTCCATACTTCGTGATGAAGCTGCTAGAAGTAGCCGAATGGATGTCAACTATCGCGATGCATTGAATTGGATATCTCGGAAGGTGAGTTCATATTTCGTTCTAATGCTGAAGTTAAATCGTGTACTCTAGTACTGTAGTAAAAGATTTCCATGTCAAAATTTAAGGACTGATCTTATGTTTAACTGCTAAATACCGGAGATTCAACAGTAAAAACAATCAAAATAATATACTTGTTTTCATTGAGGGATGAGCTATAAGCTCATTAGTATTGGCCAATTATGGCTTGACTAGATTAAATTTAAAGCTGTTTGTGAATTTTTTAAGGCCGTTTTTTGTTGAGGGATCACAACTCTTAATTTTACACTGATGGTTTCTTATCTGGAATTAATTACCGTCAATGCAATACCTACCTATCAACTTGAGTAATGTATCAGTATTTGGTATTTTTTTCGAGTCTTCAATTGTCTGAGAAGTTTATGTCAAATTTTTTTAATCGCCAAACAAAGCCTTTTTACATTGCTTTCAAAATAACTAAAATCTTGCTGTTTTGAAGTTTTACAACCTAACTGATCAAATTATTTTAATAAGATTCTTGTTTCATTTTTGCTCAAATAAAATCTGACCACATTAATGCTTTTGGAAAAGTTGTTTTGACAACTAAAAAGTTGTCCACACCACTCTATGAAAATTCTGTTGTCATACTATTATGTGTTTTTTATTGATTTCTCTTTCTGTCACATTGGCACTTTCTTTGAATGTATTTCTATATGGTGTTGGATTTGTGATGTTCAAATAACACTGCTCTTTTGCTTTTGGAACAGGGGTACAGTGAAGCCCAGTTGAAAGAGTGTTTAGAGGAGTATGCAGCTTTGAATGTATGGCAGATACATCCTCAAACCTTCGATATAAAATTTATTGATGCTTGATGAACCCTCAACAAAATTATAAAAGCTTTATATCAATCTGGTTTCCAGAAACTGCGATAGGTCCCAAGAGTGTTGGATTTCTGGTCAGACTGTTGGGGAATCATATCAGTAATTTCTTTTTCTTGTGTTTTGGTAGTACTTTTTACCAAGGTCATGTGGATTCTTTGTATCAACTAGAAATCAGAAATGCTTATTTAATTATTTATGTGGATTCATTGCATGTTTAATTTCTTTAAGCTACAAGACAACTAAAATTTGAAGCCCATTGAGTTGCTTGACTGATTCTTAACGGTAAATTACAAACTAAAGCAGGAACAAGTTCTTTTGACAGAATAAAAAGGCCACAAGTTGTGAGCGCATTATCTTGAACCATTATACCATCACCATTTAATAGTAAATAGTGATACCAAGACCCATACTAGCAATATCTTCAATGATGGTATGCACCGCATGTTACGAAGTGTACTCGGAAAAAAGACTTTCACACAGTACATGTTGCTATGCTTTTACAAATTTTGGACGTACAGGCAGTAAGAAGGCAGATGAAACACACGTGCATATCAGGTATTGTCATATCCATTAGGCATGAGTAGGAGATCAATCATCAAGTCACACCTGCTTTTAGATCATGGAGGTATGCTCGTAGAAGTTGTTGGTGACTGATAAATTGCAAGACTCCAAGAGTCCGTCGTGCTGTAGCTGCATTCGAGTTGGGAGCCCAAATTAGTGTCGACAACGTATATATGGTCCTCCAACCAAAAAAGTAATGAAAATAAAATTAACTTTTATTATTTGTTCGAGCAATAGGAGGGTTGTCACATGTTCAAAATACGAGAGAAGGACTTAGGTGAGTGTACATCCTCTTCAACGGTTGAAACCATAGGTGCATATGGAGACATGTCCTTTGGTTGCACAAGTATTGCAGGCACCGTCATCAAGAGGTTATTGTACATCACGTGTCCATATTCAAATTCAATTGGGTCATTGGCGTCCTATTGCTCAAACACCTCTAGCACATGACATGCTGTATATGCACATTAAAAAACCATAAAATATTTCAACATACTTACAAGAAGTTAAAAATATTTCATACTTGTGGTTGTTCCTAGAACTATACATTTAAACTCTAAATTTATGATTCCAAACATCAACAAAAATGGTTTTAGAAATGTCTTTAGGCTTCAGCAATATCAACTTTAGATACAAACTTAAGGATACCTTTGGAAGTATAACCCTAGAAATGCTAAAAATACAGGAAAAAAACATAAAAAATGCAAAACATAGCTAACCTTGGTTTGGTGACTATTATAAAGGGTAACGATGACTCTGCGGGACTTTCACAGTGTCTTTGAAACTCCTTTTGCGTTTAGGGAAAGTGGGGTGCTAGGTTTATCTTTCGTTTTTTGACTTGAGGATTACGTTTCAGTTTTTTTTGATCAAGCTGCTTCTAGTTATAGGGTAAAATAAATTTGAAAGGTTTTTGTTTTTAATAAAAAAACGATGTGTATATGAGAATAGTGGTGGATGTCAAAATTAAGGTCCTTGTTATCTTGTGAGTTGTGACCATCATTGTTATCTTGCGGTCATCACCTCTGATACGTACTTTCAAAAATTTACATTTTGATCAACATTCCAATTTTTTTTTAAAAAAAACCTTTTGGGACAAATACTTTTACAATCCATCAAATCTCTAAAAACAAATACACAATCAATGAATCTTGCTAGCAACTCTTGGAGCATGATTGGTATAGAACAATTATAAATTAAGCACATTCTGAGGTGTAGAACTATGTCTGGGATGAAAATGAAAGAATGGGTTGGGCAGGAAGAAGAAGGCTCCACAAAAAAGAGATGAAACACATCAAAAGTAGGCAGTGATTTTGTTCATTCTTCGTATTTTATTTTATAATTAAAAATGTAAAAAAAAAAAAACAGCAATGGACATAATGGTCAACACTCATAAGGTTTAAAAATCTGCTAAAAACTTCAAACCCAACTTGAGAAATTATTCACCTTTTTTTTTTGTATTCTAATCAATGACATGTAAATAATTTATTCATTTGGATGATTTTATCATTAGGTCATATGCTACACTATGTGTAACATGGAAAATCATTGCTTTTAGTCTAGAAATTCAGGAGAAGGACCAAAACTAATGGATTTTGAATTGGATGGATCAATTTCGTGAGTGAGCAAAATAAAGGATCAAAACTTTAATCATGTGTAAAAAACATGACGGCATTTATTAAAAAAGAACATATTATTTTTTTAGAGGAAAAGAAGGTGTTATTTTTTTTAAGGAAAAAAAAGTTTATTATTATTGACATTGAATAGGTAAATTTAATAGAATGTAATTTTGGATCAATGATATTAAATTAAATAAAGTTGTATGTTAAATTTTTTCTTATTTATTGTATATGTTTGCTTATAGTATATGTTTTTATTTTATTGGATTGTGAAAACTTTTTTTTGAGGTTTAGTATTTTCTTATAGGGAAATGCTAACTTGTGCCTTAATCTTTAATTTTTAAATGAATAGAATGCACAAAATTTTAAAGTATATTTCTTATTGAGTTTCTTAAATTAGTACTACCCTTAGACGAACATTTTAACAATTATAAGTGAACAGCGCTAGCCCATGCAATAATACAACACATAGGCGACACTCAAGAAGCTTAATAACAAGCTAATGAAGTGTCTCCCCTATAATAATTTTAACTATTATTGGTAGGGTGCGTTAACCCATGCAATAGTGCAACGCATACACAACACTCGAGAAGTCCAATAGCAGGCTACTAAGGTGGCTACTCTCCCTCAAAAAAATAATTTAATATCGTGGGACCTGTTGGGTCACACATCAGATATTAAAGTGATAAAAACAGATACTACACTTGATCTTAGCCAAAAGGTCGAGAAATGTATGAATTGGAAAGTGAATGGTATGTGGTGCTATAGCATTCTGTAGGTATTAGTATCACGTTGAATTTGACAAATATACCGCGGACGATTGTGATTTTGTAAAAGCCCCTATCATCAACCAGGTCATGACGGTAAATAAATACAAGCTTTCGTAATCTAATTTGGCGAGTGAATGGCTCAATCTATATATGCTTCTAGTTCTTGAACTGTCGTACTTGATTGCAAGTGAAACCAGTGTCCAGTAGTTAACTAATAACCATTTTTTCTTCTTCTTTCTTTTTTCACAGAAGTTTAATTAATAACACTTGAATATATGTGTATGCCGGAGGTTCAGAGTTTCTGATTGCATAGCCAAAAAACTGAAGCACACTGATTGCATAGACCAAAAGTACATGTTTAACATTAAGATTTGATTAAAAACAAACAAAGCAACTAATTAATTTCTAGTTCTTGAATCATAGCACAGTTGAGGCAAGAAAACCTTGGTCCTTAAGACAAATACTTTCTACTGCACCTAGTTGAATTAATATCCTCTTTCTTGAATATCATTATCATTAGTAGTTGTTCTATCTATAATTCTCTAGATCTATGTACTTGAAACCACAGGATCATAGAGATTTTGATGAATCTCATAAGTAAAATAAGTTTGAGAGCTTGATAGGGAAGAAAATTCCTTAAAACATTTCACATCGATAGAAGATATGTATTGTGTACATAGTCTTCTTGTTTATAGAAATTTATACTAACTAATTGAGAAACTAACTTCTAAGTAATTTTCAATTACTAACTAACTTTGAAACTCACTTAAGTTGACTTGCGATTTTGGAGTGTACTTATCTTAAAGTTTTAAGTTCAAATAATCTGTGGTATCCATTTTGGTGGACTGGTTTTGCTTCTTAAAAAAAAACGTTTAATTTGATCCATATACTATTAAAATTGGCTAAAAAAAACCTGTGAACTATAAAAGAATACGTTGATTTAGTATTTAGGCTATCACAAAGAATACTTCAAAAAAAATACTATCATGAAGAACAAACCATTTTTTTTAACTAAAGGACTAAATAGTTATATGAGAGATTAATTTAAGGATACTTTAGTTAATTTTATTAGCTTAACGACTAATTTAGCGAGACAATGATAGTTTAAAGATGTAATTAGCTCTTAATAGTCCCCCACAAACTCATGGTACGATGAGTCTTACATTAGTTAACAAACTCTAAACAGCGTGTTGTTGGAATACCATCCTTCTACCTCTTCTTATAAAGATTTTTCACCTTATTAGTTCTCCAAAAGGAAAATGTCTTTATTTTGCACATCTTTAGGAAAGCCAATAACTATAGTGTCTTTCATGCAAATTTGAGTCATTGTAGTTTCTTTATCTCAGACTATCTTTGATACGTCAATGACTCCTCAAATCTTAGCATTCATTTTAATATTTTAGGTCATAGTACATCGATCTTGTTTTTAATTATTGTATTTACTACCTTTAAATGTAACCAAAAACAAATTATTTCCTCCAAACATAAAATTAAAAATTCCAAATCGTGTAAAAAAAAAAGAAAGAAGCTGCTAAATGCCGAGCGCTGGAAGCTGAAAAAGCAAAGCTAGTGAATTCCCGCCATGGAGATTAATTTCCCGCGAATTCCTTCCACATTTTAATATTACCGTTCGTTTTGTTTCATCTTCATTCTTTTCTGCAACACACACACAACAATGTCGCGTCGTAATAGCAACGGTAGATCACCCCTCGTCAATCCACAGCGTCAAATCACTTCCTTCTTCACCAAATCCCCTTCTCCCCTTTCACCTTCCCCTTCTCCCTCTCACTCCAAAACCCTAAAACCAAACCCTAATAACCCCATTCCTAAATCTAACCCTAACCCTAACCCTAACCCTAACCCTAGCCCTAACCCTAGTCCTACCATAACCACACCTTCACCTCTCAATCCCAAAAAACCACACAAACCCCGTCTCGTCATCGACGCTCCTCCTACAATATCACCTCCCCCTTCGGATTCTCCATTCATTGGTAAACGAATCAAGGTTTATTGGCCTTTAGACGATGCTTGGTACGAAGGTGTTGTCAAATCGTTCGATACCGTTACTTCGAAACATCGAATTCGTTACGATGATGATGAAGAGGAAAGTATTGATCTTTCTAAGGAGAAGATTGAGTGGATTCAGGATTCTTCCTCTAAGAAGCTTAAACGGTTGCGGCGTGGTTCTTCTCCTATTAGGAAGATGGTGATTGAGGAGAATGAGGGAGAAGAAATTCCCAAAGAGGAAAAACAAGAAGAAGATGATGATGATGATAATGATGATTCGGAAGATGAAGATTGGGGGAAGAATGCTGTATTGGAGAATATTGTGGATGAAGAAGAAGAAGAAGAAGATATGGAATTGGAGGAAGAAAATGAAGTTGCAGAGAGTGCTAAAGGAAAGAGTAGTAATAAGGTTGAGCCGAAAAAGCGGAAACTAGGTGGAGGAACGAAAACGGAGCCGATGAAAAAGAGCAAGAGTGGAAATGAAGTTAACAGGGTTGCTGTTAAGCTCTCACCATTGGCGCCTTTGAATAATTTGGAGGGTGAGTGACCAAGTTAATCCACCCTCAATCCTTGTTTTAATGTATTGAGAATTGAGATTAATTTTGTTTCTGTCATTTACACCTTTTATAGAATATTGAGAATTATGCATCCTAACACATGGTGATTTTCAAATTTAGTTGTAAATAGTGTATTTTTCTCAAATCAGAGATAGTTATGTTGGATAAATGAGATGCTAGAAGCCATTCTTCAATGATAAACAATATTAAATACAAAATTATTCGCTATTTATAAGATTACATACAAAATTATTCACTATTTATAAGTTTATGCAATTTGTTTCCCTTACTGGCGCCATTTTCATGATGCACCATTCATTTATTGGATGCTGGAGATGTTACTTGCCAAATGAAATGCAGATATCAAGTTTTTATTCTTTTTTAAATTAATAATTTACATCACACCTTGCATTATGCAGTTAGAAAGACATCTGATGGCGCAGACAATGTTGCAACTGGTGATTCCTCTGAAAGATTTGCGCTCCGCGAAGCTCAGAAATTTCACTTTCTAGGAAAGTGAGTACTAACTGTAGCAATGTAGCATTTTGTTTAAGTTGCCACCTATTTATTAAAGGGATTCATATGGCATGCCATTTTGTGTGTATGCAGTTATTTGCTGTTATTGCCATTCTCTCAAGTATTTAATTTGCTGGTTTATATTATAATTTTATTTATGGTTCCTGTATGTATGTTGTCTTGGTACAGAGATCGCAGGGATGCCAAACGAAGGCGCCCAGGAGATGAAAATTATGACTCAAGAACTCTCTACTTGCCTCCAGATTTTGTGAGGAATTTGTCAGGTGGCCAGGTAATTACTGCAAAAGTAGTAGGATGAACCCTCAATTTTAATGTTGCATGAAATTAATACGATCATTTGGTGAATGCAGAAACAATGGTGGGAGTTCAAGTCAAAACACATGGACAAAGTTTTGTTTTTCAAGGTTTTTAACTGGCTAAGTTTTGTTGGTGTCATTAGTCCATTCCTTACAAGTTACAGTCAAATAAAATATTTCTTTCCCCCTTTTATTGGAGCAGATGGGTAAATTTTATGAGCTTTTTGAAATGGATGCACATGTAGGAGCAAAAGAGCTTGAATTGCAGTATATGAGGGTTAGTATGAGTACTTGAGTTATAGATTTTCTTTAGAATACTAAGGTGCTGCTTTTGATTATGCTGAACTGTACATGTTTATTTGTTAAAATGTGACTCTTTTAGGGAGAGCAACCTCATTGTGGTTTTCCAGAGAAGAATTTCTCAGTGAATGTAGAGAGACTAGCTAGAAAGGTTTGTCACATAGTTGGCTTATTTTTCTTATTTAACTGCTGCTACCAAACTAATTAATATGTCCTACAAGCCACCTTCCAACTGCGGAGGAACTTACTGAATCGCCTTCGATGGGCAGGGTTATCGAGTTCTTGTTGTAGAGCAGACTGAAACACCTGAACAGATGGAGCTTCGGCGCAAGGAGAGTGGCTCTAAAGATAAGGTCTGATTACACCTCACCTAAACCAGAAAAGTCATTGTTTTATTTCTACCTTCTTTTGGATACTGTGCTTGCTATATATTTTGAATGTAGTTTTGCATCTTTTTTATTTTGCCAAGTTATTTTTCTTTCTAACCCCAGTGTTAGTAGAGGAATAATGGTTTCTAATCTTGACCTCGTTCGATGTCTTCTAGGTTGTGAGACGGGAAATATGTGCAGTGGTTTCAAAAGGCACATTAATAGATGGGGAGTTTATGTCAACCAATCCTGAAGCTGCGTATTTAATGGCACTGACTGAGTACCGTGAGAACAATCCAAATGAAATGTCAGAGCGCACCTACGGTGTTTGTGTAGTTGATGTCGCTACAAGCAGAGTCATTCTTGGGCAGGTATGATTATGTATTCTAATTCTCATGCAAAATTTCTTTACATATAAACTCGTCCCAAGTTTTTTGGCGAGATCTGTTAATGTAATCAAGCTTTTAATTTTTGGCGAGATCTGTAAATTTTTTCGGGATTTATTTTCTAGAATTTCTGTTGGTAAATTAATATCTGTTATATGTTTGCTCAAATTCAGTATTTGTTTGGTTGCTTCAATCCTTCCTCCAATTGTTTTAGAGAACACTCACATTTTGTTAATTCATTCTACTAAATATGGACTTAATTAATCTTTTAATTGCATATGGCATCATTTTTATATGGCAGTTCAACGATGACTCAGAGTGCAGTGCCTTGTGCTCTATCTTGTCTGAGATCAGGCCAGTTGAAATTGTGAAACCTGCTAAACTACTCAGTGCTGAAACAGAAAGGGCACTGCTGAAACACACGAGAAACCCTTTAGTGAATGAGTTAATTCCAAATGTGGAATTCTGGGATGCTGATAAAACTTTGGATCATCTGAAGAGAATTTATGGCCACAATAACAATGTTAGTGCTCAAGATGGCGGGTTAGATTGTCTGCCAGATGTTTTACTGGAGCTGGTGAAAACAGATCATGACAGTAGAAGTGCACTCTCAGCACTTGGTGGTGCTCTCTATTATTTGAAACAGGCTTTCCTAGATGAGCAGTTGCTTAGATTTGCGCAGTTTGAGTTGCTTCCATGTTCTGTTTTCAGTGGTCTTGCTTCAAAACCATACATGGTTCTTGATGCTGTAGCCCTAGAGAATCTTGAGATATTTGAGAATAGCAGAAACGGAGAGTCTTCAGGGTATACTTTTCTTTGGATTTATCTACACGCTTTGTAAACGGGTAATATATGTTTATATTTCACTGAAATGATGATTCTTGTGTAGCACACTCTATGCTCAATTAAACCAATGTGTTACGGCGTTTGGGAAGAGACTGCTGAAGTCATGGCTTGCAAGACCGTTATATCACGTGGAGTCAATAAAGGAACGCCAGGAAGCTGTTGCAGGTTTAAAGGTACATTCCCTGACCATGCATTTTGTTTTTGATTCTGATGTTCCTTTAAGATACAGTGATTCCTTTCCACCAAGACTGTTGGATTTCTTTTTTCATGCTATACTTGTTTGTTCTCGTCTGCTTTTTCTTTCCTTTTATTTTGTCCCGCTACTACATGCTCTGGTTTAAAAGTTTTGCATCTCTTTTTGAACTTATATAACTAGCAGTGGTCATGGGAAATTGTGCTTTTTAAAAATAGATCTGTAAAACAAATTCATCTTGTCATATTTATGTTTGCGGCATAATTAACTATAATTTTTTTTTTTGGGAAACCTTGCCTCCTCATTCTATGTAGATCCCAGACAGTTTGTTTGGTTTGTTGTGTCCAGTATGTAGATCCCAGACAGTTTGTTTGGTTTGTTGTGTCCAGCAATACAATATGGAGCATTTTTTTATAGGAAATCTTCTGCTTTTCTGTTTGTTTTGCTTTCGAACTAATATGGATAGAAGAATTGCCTGTCATGTACAGTTTCAACATCTACCAACATACTTGGCTAGATTGAACCCATCATTTTCATCAGATACATAATCAGTATATTTTGTCAATCGTTTTGATATATGATTTACTTTGAAGGGAGTAAATCTACCTCACACATTAGAATTTCGAAAAGCATTATCAAAGTTACCTGACATGGAGCGGTTGCTGGCACGGGTGCTCTCTTCTAGGTAAAATATATATTTACAACAACTATGCGTGATATTTTTCTACACAGACCATAGGGATTATCATTGTCGTCTATAGTATTTATGCATTTTGATTTTCATGAAAGCAGGGATGCTAGTGGAAGGAATGCTAATAAAGTGGTTCTGTATGAGGATTCATCAAAGAAACAACTGCAAGAGTTTATTTCAGCCATGCGTGGTCTTGAACTTATGGCACAAGCTTGCTTGTCACTCGGTGTCATTTTGAATAATGTCAAATCCAGACAGCTTAGTCATCTTTTAACACCTGGTACAGTTATCTCAATAAATAAATGTTATGAAACGACTCTACAGCTATTGCCTGATGCATTGACTGTTGTGAACTGTAGGTAAAGGTCTTCCTGATGTAAGCATGGATCTGAATCATTTCAAGGATGCCTTTGATTGGGTGGAAGCCAATAACTCTGGCCGTATAATACCTCATGAAGGAGTTGACAAAGAATATGATTCAGCTTGTAAGGCAGTTAATGAGATTGAGTCCAGTTTGTTAGATCATCTCAAGGAACAAAGGAAATTACTTGGAAGCACATCAGTAAGACATAGACCTATAATGGAAACAATTGGAGTTTGGTCTTATTATAGCACATAAAATCAAATTTTGAATGTTCTTATTTGTCTATGACAGATCTCTTATGTTGGTATTGGAAAGGACACATACCTATTGGAAGTGCCTGAAAATTTGTCTCAGAATATTCCTCGGGATTATGAGAGGCGTTCATCCAAAAAAGTAAGAAGACCATGCTCTGAAAACTGTGTGAATTGGATGCAAGTATATACTAATATGTTATCTCACTAGTAATTAAAAATATAACCCACGTGAATATGTTGGTTTGCTCTTGATGAATTATAGTCAACAATTATGACTGTCAACATAAGGGAATTTGCCTCATTTTCTCCATCTGGCATTTACAGGGCTTCGTTAGGTATTGGACTCCAGATATTAAAATATTTTTGAAAGAGCTCTCTCATGCTGAATCTGAAAGGGATACCTTATTGAAAAGTACATTTCAGAGAATGATAGAGCGTTTTTGTGAACATCACACTCAGTGGAAGCAGTTGGTGTCTGCAACTGCTGGTACGTATGAACCAGTTTTGAAGTACATGCTCTCCCCTATTCACCTTTGCATGATGCCTGTTATTAAAACCTATATTTCTTAAGCTGAAATTAAGTTATCTTTTTCCCCTTTTACCTTGATTCAACTCTTGCATTTCCTTAGGAATTTAATAAGATGGGTTTTTATGCTTTTTAAATATAAAATTGAAGTTTTATCTTTTTACATATCTTAAACTGAATGTTGCATTTACGTATTGCAGAGTTGGATGTTTTGATCAATTTAGCTATTGCCAGTGATTACTATGAAGGACCAACCTGCAGACCAAGTTTTGTTGCGACCTTATGTACAAATGAAGCTCCCTACATCTATGCTAAAAGTCTGGGACACCCCGTTCTTAGGAGTGATACCTTAGGAAAGAGTGCCTTTGTACCTAATGACATAACCATAGGTGGTCCAGACCAGGCCTCCTTTATTCTTCTTACAGGTCCTAACATGGGTGGGAAGTCAACTCTTCTTCGCCAAGTTTGCTTGGCTGTGATTTTGGCCCAGGTGAACTTTTTAAACCATGTTACTTTTCTCATTTGATATTTAATTTTTGGCCTTGTGGAGAGGGAAATTACGTGGGAAAAAGGAACCTCATCCCTTTGAGGCTTGTCTTGAGTAAGCTTGTCTTTTTCCTTTGCTGTTATTCACTTTAGTTTCTTACACAGGTAGGGGCTGATGTCCCTTCAGAAAGTTTTGAATTGTCTCCTGTGGACCGAATTTTTGTTCGGATGGGTGCCAGAGATAATATCATGGCTGGCCAAAGTACATTTTTAACCGAGCTTTCAGAAACTGCAACAATGCTGGTAAGATGGTCCTTTGAGTATCACTTCACCTTATATCATGTGTAAGTTCGTATTGGAAAAAAAAAAAAAGTTCCCCATTGGATAGATATGACTCTTAATAAGAGTTTATAAAGAGGAGGCACTCCTCACCTTTCAAGCCAGTTTTGTAAGGATGAGTTAGGTCCAAATTTCAACAGTTGGGTTACGCAGGAATTTAACAATAGATGTGTGTATATGATAGACATTTTTCTATACAACATTTCAAAGCAATGACGGCATAGAACAAAGTTTTGCTATAATTTTTTTCTTTATAGTTTAGTTGTGTGTGGTTCTGTCGTACTTGGATAGTTGGGTGGGCTTCATGTTTTTGTATCATGAAGCTTTATATGCCCTTACATTTGTATTACCTGACCTGATTAAAGTATTTTTTTTTAATTCTGATTATGTACTTTTTGATGGTGGATACAGTCATCAGCCACTCGTAATTCATTGGTGGCTCTGGATGAGCTTGGGCGTGGGACCTCAACGTCTGATGGACAAGCCATTGCGTAAGTGTTTGTTTTGGGATTGCAGTTGTTCCCCAGTAGTTTCTGTATTCATGATTAATTTTCTAATTACTGGTGAGTCCGTCTCAGATTCTGCTTTGTGCTTTTAAATTTTTGGCAGGGAATCAGTATTAGAACATCTTGTACGTAGCGTGCAGTGTCGTGGATTGTTTTCTACACACTATCATCGTTTAGCTATAGATTATCTCAAAGATCCCAAGGTATACCCAGTTTCTTGTAGTGTATAATCATTGCTGGTATATTTAATTGTCCTTCAATGCTTGTAAGAATATTTGAATGCTGAAATTTATTTCATTGATGATGTACATGTACTTGACTGCCTGCCTATAAAATCACCAGTCACCTATGTGGATATCATTGATATATTTGAATGCTAGTGTAGTAATTTGTTCTACCTTCCATTTGGATATCGTTGCTATATAATTAGAAAGTTTAAATTCTAGTGTAGTAATTTGTTCTACCTTCCATTTTGCAAGTGTTTTGAGAACATAATTATATTTGAGTTGGCTTTTCCTGCATTTGTTGTAAAGGTCTGTCTCGCTCACATGGCATGCCAAGTTGGTAGTGGAAATGAAGGTTTGGACGAAGTCACCTTTCTTTACAGGCTGTCCGCTGGTGCTTGCCCCAAGAGCTACGGTGTTAATGTTGCTCGGTTAGCTGGTATGTTACCTTGTTTTGAACTACTATAAATATTTTCACTTAACATCCAAACATCTGCGTGTTGTATTAAATTTTGGTTCATTGAAGCCTTGCTTATGTGTAAGGCTTGTTATTTTATAGCTCAAGCTTGGACTGCCAATCTCACAAAATACTGTTTGTTATGAATTTATAAAATCTCGCTATTTTATTTCAGGACTACCCACTTCTGTGCTTCAGAAGGCTGATGCCAAGTCCAGAGAATTTGAGGCCACGTATGGTAAATACAGAACTGAACCAAACTCTTCCAATCAAAGTTGGGTTGATGAGATAATAGTCTTGGTACAAAAATTGAACAATGCTGCTAATAATTTGAGTTGCGAGGAGATGGTTTCCGATCACTCTATAGTAAAGCTTCAGCGTGAAGCAAGAGAACTGCTAGAACGATGTTAAACTATTTCAAGACATCATTATCACAATCACAGAATTGGTTAAAAAATGATATATATTTTGTCGTAGTTAAGTTGATATCAATCTTGACAGGGTGCCAGGTGGTGATTTGTATATGTTGGTTGTCTAACAGATCTGTTTTGTTGGTGGCGGGGGCTTGTAAATAGTTGTAGTAAAAGTGGTGATAGAGATTGAATACTGCATTAGGTAGGGGAAGATTCAAAATGTATTTTGATCAGAAGTCAATTGTCTATATTATGCCAGAAAATTTTGGAATTGAGCGAGCATCATCATTCATGATACTGTCTGATACACATTGAAGTAAATAACCTATGAAATGAGCATCGTTCATGATACTCTCTAACATTGAAAGTAAATAACCTATGAATGTATTAGATTTTCTTCATCCTGCTCTTCATTTCTGCCATCTTCAGAGAGCGATGTGTCGTAGTCAGAACCTTGATAGCGCCTGATGCTATTCAGAATGGCTCCGATTGTCTTAGTAACTATGTACATGGGTATAATAATTCCACAAGCCTTTAGAACAATGACCTACAACAAAATTAGTTCATAAAATGCCATTAGTACGGCTGTATGTAGGCATTATTTATTAAAATACGGAAATCAAGTACTTACGGTAAGAAGTGTAAATGGATAATCTTCGGTTCCACTTGTGGGCACTACCAAACAATGTCTTACTAGTAACACAAGTGTAAACTGCAGAAGGATAACTGTAAGTTATTTTTCGGCATTCCAATAGACTAAATGATAGCATGTAAATTTAAACCAGTCTTAATTTGACCAGCTTCAGTATCTGTTGGGAAATCCCCTAACTGCTAACTGCAGGTTAAATTAAAGAAGTACTCTTTTTAGACATAAAAGTATGAGTGTTTGTTGGATGATTATCTACGTTATTGAACTATCCCAAATTGTGACAGGATTAATTTTCTGATTTTAACTAGTACATAGCTGGTTCAACCGGTAAAGTTGAACCAGTTGTCATGTGACTGAAAGGTAAAGTTGTTGTCATGTGACTGAAAGGTCACGGGTTCAAGTCCTGAAAACAGTCTCTTGTGTAAAAACAGGGTAAGACTGCGTACAATACACCAAATGGTATGACCTCTTCCCGGACCTTGCGTATGCGGGAGCTTTAAGTGCACCGGGTTGCCCTTTTATAGCTGGTTCAACTAAGATAGTATCAAGTTGATCCAAAATGTGAGCCAAAAGTTTGCAAGTAACCGTATATTATTGAAATGATTCATGTACGTATTTTAAAATAATTTATGTATATGATGATGTATTTCAAATAATTCAATGTATATTTATTTCATTTTTAGAAAACAATACACGTTTTTGGGAGTCATGTACCAGGAAAATGCTTTCACAAGGTCAACAAATGTATTTCACAGAAGAGAAAAATTGTTATATAAACTCTTCTAAAAGCCCTTTGTGTTGGGGCAATTGGCAATCCTCCAGTTGGCAATGACAATTCAACCCGAGTACATTGACTCGTTATTTTCCTTTAAGTTCATGCAACGTTATTTTGTTTTAAATTAATAATCATACAATAATAAGCATGTTGTAACGCTATGCTGCTATTTGATTAGGAATTACGTATAATTATTATAAGAAAATACACATAGTGCTTACAGCTATTGCCAATGATCGACAGTGAAACGCGGTTCTGTTAGTGGTAGAGCTGCATTCCGAGTAATCACTTTCTATTACAATTCCTTCCACCTCACTTTCTCTTATCGCGTTTGAAGCTTCTTGCTCCCCCCTTAAAATGTGTTATCAAATTTAATATCGTTAGAGACAAAAACAAAATTCTACAAATTAAATGTGTTATTTTTTAATTCGAAGAACATGCAAGAAAAAGACAAGTAATAAGCAACACCAACGTATAAAATATTTTTTTTGGGCACGTATATAAAATAGTTGCACCTCCATGCCATTTGTAGCTAAGACTTAATAATGTGAAATGAATGATTAAATAAATTAAATAATTATTTGAATGTTCTTCTTGATTGAATTAAACGCGGTAAAATACCTTATGGACATTGCTTCATCATTTATCTCTGATTTCTTTGGAGGAGGAGCTGTATATCCAGGTTCATATTGCTGCAAAAACAATTATCAATATTGTATGAGCTTAGCAAATTACACACCCATCTTTTATTTATATTTATCATGCAGTGTAATATTAATTAAATTAAATTCCGAATACATATGAAAAAAAATCCGTAAACCCAATTTCCTAATTCCTACAAATCATAATAGCTGAGAGATTTTAGTATTTAACTGAGCTAAGCAAAAGACAAAAACTAAGTGAATAAACAAAAGAAGAAAGAAAATTATGATCGTTTTATATAAGTCAAAATTAGATTGGGAAGCCCATCCAATTTACGTCACAACATAATTCCTAACGACAGCAAAATACGTGTCCTCACAAATAACTCTTTCTCCCTCTTTATTTTTTCTTTTTATTTCTAATTTTTAAAAATTACTAGCAATAAATATAATTTTAATTCTTCTTATTGATCACAACTTACTAAAACAGAAAATGAAAATGAAAACAACGTTATTAATCATCATACATAACATACCTGGAGACATATTTCACAGGTTGTATTTCCTTTCTCGTTACACCATCTTTGTATACAATCTCTATGAGCAAACTGAATAACAAAAAATACAAAATCACTTATTGATGAAAATTAAGAAAATTCTGAAATGATATATTGAAAATAAAAGCATAAGCTTGTAACAGTTGTTTAATAAGTTAATTAAAAGATCATGTTTTTTTCTTTTCTTACCTTAACAGTTCCAGAACAAGAACAAGGTGCTTCTAAGGCTTTGGAGCTTTCAAACTCTTCTTCATGGCAAATTCTACAGCGAGAAATTCCAGAAAGTAACCTTAAATCATCGATTAGTAACACAACCTCTTCCATATTTTTCAAACGGTAACACGCAATGATCACTTTGTTTTCAAATTCTGTATATCGCTCTGTTTTTCTCTGCTTTTTTTGTTTTCTATCTTTCTCACGAACCAAAGGCTTTATATATGAAAGAAAGAACCAACTTTAGAGAGTTCCAATATTGCCCTTGTATGATATTTTAGGACAATAAATAAATGAATTTTAATGTTACCGAATTTCAGATGAACCTAACCGTGCCACCTGCATGTTTATAATTCTATAATGGTAAAATTGTTTTGGTAAAATTAACTTTGGTTAAAAGAATTGAAAATAAAATAATTTAATTCCTCGACAAAAATAAAATAAATAATTCTATAATGGTACAAATACTATATTTAATTGACATGGACTAGCAATGTAAATATTTGAGTGAATATTACCCAATTTGATCCGAAAGATTTTCTCGCGGTCTAATTTAGTGACAAAAAATAAACCCAATTTAGTTATGATGTTTTGATATTGGGGATAAATCAGTCCTTTAATGTGTCAGTTAACTTAACTCAGTTAGTAAATACATTGTATAATACAAGTAAGGGTTGTGCTTTGAATCTGGAAATCTCATTTATTCATCTTAAAAAGATGAATTTTTAGTCACTAAACCACTCGACCAAAAATTAAAATAGTCCCTTACTCATTATATTAGAGGGATCGAATTGAACCACCGAAAAATTATGAACGATCAAATTAGGTCTTCATTTTAAATAGTGCATTAACAATCAATTATAATCGTCTTGTCATTATAAATAATGGTATCGGTAAAAAAAAAATACTAATATTGCAATAAATATAAATGGTTATATTGAAGCGTGTTGAAGAACAAAATTGAAGCTAAAAATTATGTTTAGAAGCAAAAATTTAATCTCAACTTAAGGTTAAATTTTATTTATGAACGATGATTCCACTTGATAAAACTGAAAATGTCAAAATTAATTTGATATTTTTAAAATCACTTGTCTTTGGTAAAAAAAAAATCACTTTTATCTCTTACAAAAATAAATACAAACATTGGAGAAGAGGGACTTGTTTGCAATGCAAGGTCAAATAACAACTTTGTTTATACTTGCTTTAGCTAGGGTTGAAGTAGTAAGGTTGTTATTTTAAAATAAGAAGTAATTTTAATCAGATTCCTTGCTTATATAAAAAATAACAGTCATAAGCAATGACAAATTGAAGGAGGGAATAGGGAAAAGATATGTATCTTCCTCTATTCTTTGGCAAGGAAAGCATATCAAAGAATTATAAAATCCTATCATATCACAACACAAGATACCTTTTTTTTAGGGGACAACACAAGATACTTGTGTTGTTGTTTTTTTCGAATTGAAATTATTTAGACAATACTCCATCTATTATGTACACTGACATTTTAAACATTTTAGAGTATGTTTCATTTATGAGGCTATCTTTTCAAATTTTCCTTTGTTTGGTCAGATGTACTTGGGTTGACAATCAACCTAAATTCCACTGTGCACCAACTAACCATTGCATGATCATAATTGCTTCTTTTCATCATTTGTTTCCCTATTTCTCTTGCAACATAAAGGAGGAAAAAAGTACAAATAAGAAATTGTTATAGATATATAGTGCGTGCCATTGCTAAAGTGTTTAATTTGTATATACAAGTATAACGATTAAAAAATACAAATATTCTTTACATCCTCTAAACAAAAAAACCCTTTGCATATGTACTCTTATCTAACTCATCTCACGACATAGATATCTAGATATTTGTTTTGAAATAGTATATTCTAGTAATGTAAATTTAATTACATATACATGGAAAAAAGTTACACCGTCAATTTTAAGTTAATTAATCTAATTGCTAAACTAGATGTTTTGGGAAGACACTTAGCCAAACATTCTTCATCAAATGTATTTTTGTGATTAGAATCTTCATTGAATATTTAACTTTATCTCTTTAGATTATAAATTAAACAATCACAGCTAGTAATCCACAAACTAAGGCCCCGTTTGGTTTGAGCTTATTTTGAGCTTATGAAAAATAGCTTATGTAAATAAATAAGCTTTTATTTTAATTTATAAACTCTCACTAACGAAAATTGTATCTTCATAAACGGGTTTTTCATAAACTACCTTAAAAACTTATAAATAATACATAAAAACTTATTTATTTGCATAAATTGTTTTATATAAGCTCTAAAATAAGTTAATCCAAACGGGCCCTAAATATGTTACTCAATTTTACTTAATTTGGCAATAACCAAAAGTATTTAGGCGGACGTTCAAAAATTATGTTAAATTGTATCCTATCAAGTATTCTAACCTAACAGCATAATTACAAATTGTTGTTAAAAAACATAATTAGAAAAGAAAAATAAGTTATATAAATTACTAGAATTTATACACGCCCAAAATGAAAAAGAATGAAATGATAAGAGGAAACATCATGTGTACCTTTTTACTATATATATTCATATTATTATTTTATTGGTTAGGAAGGAAGGGGGCACAATTGCAAATTATTGCACATATCTATCGAAAATTTATGATACTGCATACCTTTTTCAACAAGTGCCCATCTCCGCACGGTTCAAAATTTGCCCTTAAAAGCTTTAAGCCTGGGACCTATGATTCTTCACCAACGGTAACAAACGTTTAAAAAAAAAACTGAAATTTGAAACAATGGGCCCCACTTTGGTAAAATGGGCCCTCTTTTTTATTACATCAATCAATCTAGAAAAATTGCTTTTCTGACATTGATAACTTCACGATGACACAAGAAAATTACCCAAAAGCCTCCAGCGGTAGTTAACTACCATTGGGCTGACCGGCATCAGTTAACTGCCGTTGGTGTCAGCGGTAGTTAACTGCCGTTGCGTTCTGTTATAAGAACAGATAGACATAGGAGTTTCCAAAACTCAATTGTTGCGTTTTTTGCTTCCATAGGTGCGAATTTCACAAAGCATGAGCCATTGCAAAGCCAATTTCAAGCACAACATCAAGTAAATTTTTTGAATCCTATTGCATTGCTATTCTGTGATTGATTTGTTAGTTTTTTTTTTGTTAAATTGCGATTATAGAGGTTTTATTGATTTTATGATGTTGTGATAGTTTAGGTTGTTAGAATTGATAGGTTTAGGTTTTGATTTTATGATAATTTAGGTTTAGGTTAGAATTGTTGTATAATCGTTACAATTATTTTTGGTTTGTTATGAACTTTTGTTGTTATGAATTTGTGATAGACTTGTTACGATTAGTTATTGTATAACTTTTAGGATTAGTTTAATTATTGATGAATTATTGTAGAATCGTTACAATTAGTTTAGGTTTTGATCGTTAATTTATTTATGTAGATATGTCTCAGAATCACGGAAACGTTGAGTTGAACAAAAAGGAGGGTGATGACAAGAAGAAAGAGAAGTCACCTATGACTTGGCACGGAATCACATGTGATGGTTCCGTAAAAAAGAAGGATTTGAAGGTGCCTGGTGTACAATCAGTCGAGGTTGAGAAGGAGCGGGAGGACATGCTATTTTGGTCCTCAACCAAAAGCAGGTGCCCCAGGGACTGTAGCGGGCAACCAGATTGACTTGTGTTACGTGGAAGATGAATGAATGTAATGGCTTCTAATGCTTAATTGTGTTTGGATCTTTTTTTATGTTTTTTTTTATATGTCGCGCACATTTTGCTACATTTTGCTTGACATTATGGTATTTTGAATAAAAATCGCGTTTTGAATAATTTCGATTAAAAATTGCGTATTCGAATAAAAAATGATTAAATCTAACGTGAATTTGAATAAAAATTACGCATTCTAATAAAGACTGATTAAATCTTATACGAAGGAATTCGATATCATAACTTATATAGCTGATTCTCAATAATACATGTTCCTAACTTATATAGACGAGTCATTACATTTCATTCGGGAATGTAGCTTCCAACTACAACAATTGTCTTACCCCTGAATGGGGTAAATTCAAACTTGCTAAGCAGTAGGACTCCGGCATTCGTCCGACATTTCTACTGTTCCATTCAAAAGATTAAATTCTTGTTAAGCTTGGTTTAAATGACGGTATTCAAGTGTCAAAAGAATGAGGTCCATTCCATGACACTTCAATATCTTCATTTAAACCAGTCTAACAAGAATTTAATCTTTTGAACGGAACAGTAGAAATGCTGGTCGAATGTTGGAGTTCTGCCGTTTAACAAGTTTGAATTACCCCATTCAAAGGAAGACAATTGTTGTAGTTGGAAGGTGCATTTCCCTACCTAATCACGATCTTCTGGCGGAATCAGACTCTTGATAATATCTTCAGTTGATCTCAGCAACGTTACCCGCATATTCATCCACTGGAACATGCTGTGCTCCCAAAACATGTTCTTCACGTTTTCGTCGTTTGTTAATTCCACCCAAGTGAATGATATTCTTCCCTCGTCGAGCATTGGACGTTTATACCGAACGTATTCCACCCTTCTTGTGTCTTTGGGGTTGACTCCTTGGTTGAATTCATTCAGTTGATCTTTGAGACCTCTTAACGTTACACCAAGACACCGAACCTTCAACCTCTGAGGTTCTCCGCCGTTGAATTGAGCATGAACTTCAATCCACCCGGCCATTGTTTCAAATCTACACAGTTAAAAATTAAAAATAATCAATGAAAAACTCATTCAAACACTTGTAGTGAAGATTTTACATAAACCCTAAAAATCTTAAATAAACCCTAATTTTTTTATAAAATTCGAAAAAAATATAAATTTAAGCAATATAACTTCATTATAACAAGTATTCATAATATTTGTTAATAACATTTCAGATCTACAACATAACTATATTAAAAATAAAAAAATCAAACCCTAAAAAATTTATAAAATTCAAAAAAAATATAAATTTAAGCAATATAACTCCATTATAACAAGTATTCATAATATTTGTTAATAGTATTTTAGATCTACAACATAACAATATTAAAAATAAAAATTCAAAATTTAAAAATTATACTACAACTAAAATTATAAGCATATAAACATATATACTAACTAAATTTATCACAATAGCATAAGTGATAACTTGTGATTTAGTGAAAAAAAATGTGGATGATTTGGTAGAGTTTTTTTTGAGAAGGAGTGAAAATTTTGAATTTTTAGAGAGAGATGGTGTTGATAGAGTGATTAGAAGCTGGGTTCTGTCTTGAATATGTTACGAACGCAACGGCAGTTAACTACCGCTGACACCAGCGACAGTTATCTGCTGCTGGTTAGTCCAACGATAGCTACCTACCACCGGGGCTTTTGGGCAATTTTCTCAATCTAGGACGCTCTCACCTAATTCATGAACTGTACAAATCCTTGGACAATCAAATTTCTTCAATCATTCAATTCAATTTTTTTATTCAACTACTTATATGATAAATATGTAGATAAAACCTATATAGTGTATATGACAAATCATATCTTGCTATTGATGTTATTTTGCATGTATTAATTATGCAAATACCTCACTAACATCAATTTCAAATTTGTCTGCCGTGTGAAGGAAAGCAATCAACTAGACTTACTTCATTTTGTAATATTATTATTATTATTATTATTATTATTATTATTGTCTATTATTCCTATTATATATATGTGAGGAAGCTGACACATATGTGCTTATCCTCTTTTGTCGTCCTTATCGTTTACCTCAGAATTTTCTGGAATTATCCAACAATTATGAGCAATCCTTGTCATTTAGAAGATTCACAATTCACACAAATGACTAGTAATGGGGATTGAATATGCACTTTCTTAAGGGAACTTTCCATAAGCAAAGAGGTCGGCACTAACATTTGTGGGGACAATAGCTTAGCCTTTACATTGAGAAAAGTGGGCCTAATCCATCCATCCTATAATTCTACTAATTTGGCACCTAACTATACCGTTATTAGCCGCAGACTAATGTACATGCACCGCTACGCGTAACAAAACCAATATCATTAAAATAAGTGATGGGTATTTACCCATAAATCAATCATTTAGTGTGAATTCAGATTAACTGATATGATATGATATGTTAGAGCATGAGTTCAAATCTACAATATTTATATGGTCCACATTAATACGTGTGAATTTACCGTTATATTATTTGACAAAATAAAAATGCCATTAAAGCAATCAACTTTAATATTAATTATCACTCTATCGTTCTTTCACAAAAAAAATTACGTTAGTTTCTTTTAAGCCATCGGTGTTAATAATTAGTTGTCTCGAATTTATATTCGGGATCACTAATACCATTAACTCTTAACTCAAATTATTTGAGCTACACAACCCTTTTTTACTCTAGTTGATTTCTTAATATCAATGTAATAGTTGATAGAGTAAAGATATAAATGAAAAATAGTTCCTCTAAAATTTTTTAATAGTTTTTTATTAATAGAAATTAAACTTAGTATTTCAAGATCCACGACATTCACACACTTCGCACCAACCACCTGCCCTAATTTGTGGTGGCAAAAAAAAGTAGTAGTTAATGTAATTAACTTGAAATTTGAATATGACAGAAATAAAATATATATTTTTTTTAGGAAAAAACTCACAATTAGAAAGGAACGATAGTGCAATTTATAAAGATAGTATAAGCAAATAGGTAATATGTATTGCAATGTACAATGCCCAAAAAATCGTTGGTGGTGGTTTTTTGATAGTGATGTTTGGTCCGTTAAATGGTGTCATTGTTGAGTTTGGTTTAAGCTAAGTATGTTGTTGCACAACTTAAAAATACCCGCCAATAATTAAATTGGATAAAAGAGGGTGCAAAGCAATTATCCATTCATAATTTGTAAGTTTATTTCTTATAAGAAGGAGTGCTAGCTAGAAAGGTGTCGTTAGTTGTTGCAAGTTGATGTAGTGATGTCTTAGCTTCAAAGTTTCATGCGTTTTATATGGATATTGTTTCTATCCGATTGAGGTCATGTAACACACATACATCGTTTTCGATATTGCTTTTCTGATAAGATCACCTATAAAGGCAATAGTAAATTTCTCAAACACTTAATTAGCACCATATGTAGGAAGTTATGAAATGAAATATCTAGAGTGAGAATATAAATAAGCAAATGAAATTGAGTGAGAAGATGAAGAAAAAAGTGTGACAAACTTAAAGATTGATGAGCCAATTAAGAATCACTACACTGGTAAAAAAAACATTGAGAAGATTCAAATAATTCTAAGACAAAAATTAAAGAGGAGATCTAATTCACTCAACGTTCTCATCAAGAGAAATTTTTTATGTCATTTTAAACTTACACGAATATTTTGATAATATTTAAAAAATGATAATCTTAAAAGTTATAAGAATATTTTAAAAATGGGATAGAGCTAGTTCTCTAGGTTCATATTTGACTTACAGTGGCACCACTTAATTAAAATGACTATGACTGCTAAAGCTCAAATTACTCTAAAATCTTCTCTTAAATTTTTTCTTACTCGTTCTAATTATCTCATTCTAGGTTCTCATAAATCTACTTGGGATAGTGGTGCAGCATCACCACCATGCAGTAAAAACTCATAACTATAGATTCATTTTGAACGCACCGTTAATGCACACCATACATTTTTCACCGCTATAATATAAACTCATGCTTAATAATCTACTCTTATAGGAGGCCAAATGGGGCATGAGACAAGAAAAGAGTGAATCATCAACTTCATCTTTGAATTTGCAAACATCAGCCAAAATCGTCTTTAAATTTGGTGAAATATCAATTTCATCCTTGAATTTCTCTCACGTCCATCAAAATGGTCCCTCCGTCCAAAAGGTCCGTTAGTGATGCTGAGCTGGCTCCCTGCATGTTGTGTTGTCCTGTACACGTGTCAAAAAGGAAGCCACGTGTACAAGGACTAAATTGATGGAAACGCAAAAAATTCATTTTTCACTTTTCAAATGCAATTTTTTATGCTTTTTCATTTTTACCCCTGTTTTATCCTTACCTTCCACCCTCATATTTCAGTCATACCCATCAAAACAGTCCCTGACCTTTCTCCTTCCCACTAAAACCTTCATCACCTTCTCCTCTCCAAAATCATCATCATCGCCGACGATCAACAATGGGTTTTTGAAGAACGAAACGGTCTTTGGTTAAGGTAAGTCTCACGTCCATCTCACCTTCTCCTCCTATTCATTTTCACCATTTTTTTGGCTGTTTTTTTATTTTAGTTTTTAGTTTTCAAAGATCAAGTTGTGTTTTCTACGTTTTGTATTTTGTTCTGCCAAGCTTGCCTTTCAAGGACCAAACTGATAGTTAGTTATATAATTCAAGGACTGATTTGATGTTTTTTTTAACATAACCTAGGGATCGATTTGATGGACAACCATAAAATTTAAGGACTAATTTGATGTAAATATTTTGACAGAAAGGTTACATGAAGATTCATCTTCAACCTCTTTTCATTACAACATTACACACGTCTAGTACAATTCTGAAGCATGTTCACAAACTCAAACAAGCAAACCATGACTATCAAAATCAACCTCAATTCCTAAAGTACCAACTTTGTCCATCAACCTCACCCTCCAAACAATTTCATTCCCACTTTCCTTTGACTTGAACACGAAGATCAATTTTCTAAACAATTTTTTCCCATACACCTACCCCCATAATTTCGTATTCAATTACAACAGTTTTGTTTGAAGGAATTTTGGGGATTTTTTGATTTCGAATTCAATCAAAAAATTAGGGTTTGAGGTTATTTCAATTGGGGAAGAACGTTACCACTAATTATTGGAAGAATTTTTTGGGAATTTTGGAGTGTGAATTAAAGATTGTAAAATTAGGGTTCCAATTTTATACATTTGGGGAAGAAATAGTCGTTGGGGAAGATGACATTCTTACATTTTCTGCAAATCAGCCAAACTAGTCATTGAAAATGTTGGTTACAATCGGCCATATTAGTCCCTACTTGTGTGACGTCTGACATGGCAGTCCATGTGAGAGGTTAACGGCCACGCCAGCTCCGTTAACACCCCAGTTAATTGAAAGGACGAAATTGATTGACATTTCACAAATTTAGGGACAAAATTGATATTTCGCAAAATTTGGGGACGATTTTGGCTGATGCTTACAAATTCAGGAATGAAATCGATAATTCACTCGACAAGAAAATTGCTCTTAGGTTTTACTATTTCCTTTCGGATCCCGAAGTGACCATTTATTGTCGTTTCGGATCCAAAGTCCAAACCTGAGTATACAGGGGAAAGAAAAAAAATCTACAGAAGTTAAGTGTTGTAGGAGCTTCAACTATTTTTTTGTCATGCTTAGTGCTTACGTAGATGTGGCATGGAATGTGTAACTCTTTTCATGCTACAAGTATTATATATAGAAGGGCTAGTTTGTTCTTTTGTTTTATGCTCCTAAGATGACCACAACAATCTTATCTTAATATCAGTGGTATTTGTTGAAATTATTAACGAGAATAATGGTTAATTTTGCTTGAATGCAACGTAGACGGTGCAAGTTCAAATCCCCACAAGGACTTACTTTTTTTCCATAAATTATCAAAAATACAATAGAAATATAAAAAAATAAGAAGGAGGCAGTGTCGAACCTACGACCTCTAGAACATCTGCTAAACGCCTTTTCACTGAAATAGACAAAAATTATTCATTTAACATGGCTAATAGGGTATATATAGAAATCTTAGGGGGTGTCACGGCTCCCATGGGTTCCAAGAAAGATCTGCCACTACTGGATATATTGAATCTTGTTACTAAAAGTAATAACGTGTGATCAATAGAGTGAATATAGTGGAAGATGATAGACTCTTAAAATGTTGAATCAAAGCGACAAAAAAAGTTGAGACTCTGAAGGTACTTAAATGTCGTATGATTGTTTTTTTGTTTCTGTATACACATTTTTGGATCTGGAACGGTAGTTAACTACCACAGACCACCGAACAACAATTAAATGCTACTTGGGGTAAGGTATCATTTTGGGATGCATGAGAGTAAATAGTGAAGTCTAAAGAACAATTTTCGTTAATATTCAAGTTCAATAGGCCCATTTCTATATGGGCTTTTGCGTGCAACTTCAATTCTTCAATCTAATTACAAAGAGAAGAAATTTATTAGGTGTACCCCACCCCACATATAACACACATATACCACATGTTTTTAGAAATTCTCAAACTATTTTTTCTTACCGTAAATAAGTGTTTTTTTTGTTTTGTCAGCCAATGGTTAGACTCAAACATTATAAGTGCGGAGAAATAAAAAAATGAAACATTGGAATCTCGACCCCTCAACTTGTTCTGACCTCAAGTTCACCATATTTTATTTGTTGAGGTATTGTCTATTTTAGATTTGGTGTGACTTGTGAGTGTCACAATTTTGTCATTTGTAAAAAACATTGTCTTGTTGGAGAGTGGATTGGATGAATTCTTATGTGTTCCTCTATGGAATGCAAAATTCACGATACCTAACTCCTGGCCTAATCATTGACTATTGAGATTGGAGTGATTTCTCCAATAGAGCAAAAAGCCATTGCCACACTACTACCGTAAAGCACATGGAACAAATCAAAACGAGCCATCTAAATTGTAGTAGCCACAATTCGGTATTCGTTATTACTGCCAATTCTCAGTGGAAACAACGAGAAGTCTCAATCACATTCTCTCTCACCCCACCACCACACACTCATTCATTTAATTATAATTTCAGGTGTAGAATTAAGAAGCTAGAAAAACAAGATCGTGGCCAAATTCCACTTCAATATTCCCTTCTTTACGTTTGACTCTTAACAATTCATTTATTTATTATTTCCCGTAAAATCATATAAATACGCACACAACACTCTCATAGTCCATAACAACCGCAACACATAAACATAAACATAAACAAGCATCTTCTTCATCACCTCAATGGGTAACACAAGTTCTTGCATCCCTACTAATTGTGCTAGTTTTGATATTTTTAATGAGAAAGTAATAAAGAGTAAGAAGAAAACGGCAACGTTGTTGGACACTAATCGGACATGTCATAATTCCGGTGGAGGAGCTTCTTAAAACGCGACGGATCACGGCCTTGCGTGCCGATGAGGAGCTTGTAGCTGGGAAATTTTATTTGCTGGTGCCGGTGAGCAGGATCAATTGTAAGGCTTCGGAGTTTGAGATTGCGATTGCTGAGAGAGGAAGCAGAAAAAGGAAGGGAAATAAAACCGCGAAAGTTTCACCGTCGTTGGATTCCAATTAGGGATAAGAGCTACAAATTTTGGTACTTCAAATGAGCATATACATACACACATACTTTGTTTGAAAGAGAAATTGAGAATTTAACAAAACAAAAAAAATGAACATTGTTAAAAGTTTAGAGTATAGATAGGATAGGATGAGGAATTCAGTGTAACACCAAGCTTGAAACTATTAATTTGTTGTGCTTTAACTTCAATAAAATAATCCTAAACTCTTGCATCTAACCAAGCAGTACAATTTAAGCCACATGGCTCATAAGTAAGTCATCTCTACCTCAAAATCAACTCAAGTTCGCAACAGAAAACTAGCAAGCAATACATCCAATTTGATTAACCAATGGCTCCATCCACATCATAATCAGCTGCCAGTCTGCCACAGCTAGTCCAACATAAACAAAAATGTATCTTTCTGTCATGTCATTATGAGACAAACATGCAGGAAACTTTCTCCGATTACCATCTAAGGCATTTCTGGATTACTTATTTGTTCTTTTATTATGTGCAAGTGCTGACAACAACAGGTTAGTGCAGATCAAAATGGAGAGAGTAATTGGGAGTGGATATGCTAAGGATGTGATATGTTATGCAGTTCAGAAATTTGAGGTTGATACTTTAGTTATGCATAAAAAAGTAACAATCGTGTAATCAAATGAAAAGGTGCCAAATATCCCTCCAGAGTCCAAACAGACAGTTAGAAACTAGGTCGGTATAGAAAGACAAGAGAGAAAAACAACAAACAAAAAAGGAGAGAAAATGAGGCCTATAGGCTTGCCCACCCATTTCATTTATTGCATATATTTTTAAGGCTTAAATATGTGTCTAGTCCCTGCAAATAGGGCTCGTTTGAATTTTCGTCCCTATACTTACTAATCCTTCCAAAACCTCCCTGCAATTCCTAATCATTTGACTTATGGGAACTCATAATTATGGATTCTTTAAGAGGTACCTCAACAAATACTTTAGACTTCACCTTCAATTTCTTAAAATAAGGATATAATAACTAATGTGATAAAGAAATGACCTCCATTTTGGTAAATTGCAGGGCTCTTGTTGGAAGTGTAAGTGATTATTGTTCTAAGTATGCAAAGTGTCCTGTTGTTATTGTGAAGCATCCATAAGAGAAATTGTTATCCTTTCTGTTTTTTTTAGTACTTTCTTTGTAGCTGGCAGTGGCTTCTCAGGAAGCACAGTTTTTTCATCTGCTTGGGAAGTATTGAATCTTATAAGGGAAATTGTTTTGTTTTATGTTATATATGAAATATGAAGTCGCTGCTCTTAATTAATTTATGCAGTAACCACCACAAACTGGAAAGTAGAAACTACTAAGCTGCATCTACAACCATCTTGTAATAAAATGAAAACGTGTCAAGCATCCCCCCAAACAGTTATGAACTTAGTACTTAGTAGGATGTTATAGAGAGGCAAGGGAGAAAATTGATCAAACAAAAAAAGGAGAGAAAAAGAGGCTTATAGAACCTTTACATTTATTGCATATATTTTTAAGTGATACTAGTAATAATCCCAAATCTGTTATTTACCATTCAGCATGCTACATTTTTTTAAGACTAAAAACAACTAACTACTAATACGTTACTGCCACCTACCGAGACCATCTTTTTTTATACAACAGACCATATTTGTTTTATTTTGCTATTTCTAATTCTAAGGGATCATCAAATTATTATGCCTCATGGCACCAGCTTCTCCACACGGCTTTATGATTACCTCAACTCAATATATACTACAGTATTTAAGAAATTTGTAATGCAAACAATGATAGGTGTCACAAGTCACTATTTGGCATTGTAAACACGTAAATAAACCAAGAGGAAGATATTTCATCAACTTTGATAAGTAGCTGCTAAACCTATGATAAAGGAGGGTTTCTATAGTATTTTTATTTTAGCTTAATTTTAATAATTTTCTGCTTTTGTTTTGGTTTGTTATTTTCGGCACGTTAGAGTTTTGTTATTTTCCTATTTAAACTTAACAGTTGTAGCTTAAAAGAAACTTTTATTCATTCAATAATATTTTAGAGAGTTTTCTCAATTTCTAGAGGATTCTGGAACCTGTTTTCACAAGTTTGTCGCTTGCAAACTTGTTTCTTCTCAATCTAGGTTTAGTGCTTACTAGCCTACGCTTCTGATTCCGTCAATTGATATCAGAGCAGATTTCTCATGATCTTTACCTAACGTGATCAGCCAGGGGAGATCAATCGATGACGAAAATCGCGGCTTTAACTGTGGCCATCAAAGCCCTGTCATATCAGATGGCGGCGTTGGCAGCTAAGGTTGACAACAACAACAACAATCCGAACAGGGGAGGGTGACCAATTCTGGTTACTAGGGTTCGTAATAACAACCATACTACTGATGCATACAGAAAATCAGAAAATACTCGTGAATCTGATTTGGAATACTATGAGCGTAGATGTTACAAAAAACTGAAGGATGATTACTACAAGTTTAAAATCTCTGATTCTATATATCATTGTCTGTTTTGTTACAACAAAATTATTCCTTGACCGACCTTTTGAGACATGCTTCCAGAATGGCAGGTAACTCGCGTAAGACGATTAAAGATATTGCTAAACCTTATATTTTGATAATGTATATTCAAAGGTATCTTAATGTTAAAGTCGATAAAAATAAGCCACATGATGTTAATATTGCCAGGGATAAGCCACCTGGTGTCAGTATTGCTAGCGGTAAGTCAGTTAATTTGAGTGTCGATAATCAGAAGTCGCTTGGTATGCATGTAACTAAGGGTCAGTTACCTAACGTGAATGTTGTAGAAAGTTTCGTTGGCACAATGGAAGAATACATTAAAGAACCAGTCAAAGGACATGTTGTCACCGATGAATATGTACATGTGAAGGATTTAATTGTGACAACAGTTCCTTCTTCAATGAATTTCAATGGCAAAACCACAGATAGATGATGCAGATACAAAGAATAGTATTAACGCATCAAAACCATTCAATAATCCAAAATTTTCTTTTGAATGCAATGCTTACATTAATCTGAAACGTGCAGAACGAGCAAGAACTATAACTAAAATTCTAACAATGGTTGACAATCTTATAAGCAAAACACTAGCATGGGAAGATGAAAAGAAGACTTGTTTTGTATATGATGGGGTACGTTTGGTGGAATTATTGGATAATTATAAACTGACCAAACCAACAGAGGTGAGAATGATATTACCATGGGACTGCCATTTACATCTCAACATGGTGGTTAGATACTTTTTGGACCTAATGATGAGAATTTATACTTCATGATGGAAGATGGAGGAGGTTTAGGTGATCAATACAATTTTTCCCAAAACAAGAAGTCATTATTTGGAAAGGTTATGAGGCTTGATGCAAGCCATTTGACTTATATGAAGAAGCATTTGGAGAAAGAATGCATTATTGCAACGGGTAGAGGCAATTGCTATATTATTCAAACCAAACTTTCTTTGTATTTCACTCCACGGGATCCAAGTGGGTGTTCTCTTGTTCATTGGAAGAGTCAACATGCATGAAAGCTCTTTTATCATAATAAGAACTCGGGGTCAAGTTCTTCGGAGGTGGAGGAGACTGATATAGGAGAGTTTCCATGGTATTTTCTAGGCTTAATTGCAGTTTTAGCCCCCTAACTTTCCTAAAGTTGCGATTTTGGCCCTCTAAGAAAAAAAAACTACAAAACAGCCCCTTAAGTTTTGCAACTGTAGCAGTTTTGGCCCCCCAAGGCAAAAAATAAAAAAAAAATAACACGTGGCAACTCACTTAGGGTGCCACGTCAGCATCGACCGAGTCAATATCAGTCTTGGGGGCCAAAACTGCTACAATTACAAAACTTAAGGGGCTGTTTTGTAGTTTTTTTTCTTAGGGGGCCAAAATTGCAACTTTGGGAAAGTTAGGGGGCTAAAACTGCAATTAAGCCTATTTTCTATAGTATTTTTATGGCTTAAATGCTCTTTTGGTCCCTTAAGTATTTAGTTGGTATCGCTTTGGTCCCTTAACTAAAAAAAAGATTGTTTGAGGATTTTAAGTTTTTTTTTAGTCTCGTTTTGGTCCCTTCTGTTAGGTTT
>Ga0228710_1000104_pt1 | contig 71090 bp, 33 predicted proteins | sample MedpolnodulmetaG_FD_177995 | JGI IMG/M metagenome (GOLD analysis project Ga0228710, IMG submission 177995) | Root nodule microbial communities from Medicago polymorpha collected in Santa Monica, California, United States - pink nodules | ecosystem: Host-associated > Plants > Roots > Nodule...
TATATCTCTACCCATCGGTGAGAAATATCTATGGATTCAATATTTTATTTTATTGTATAAAAAATTTGGGGTAAGGGAATGACTTTACAAATCTAGGTAAGGAAGATCTTTGACATAAAAGCTTTTATAAATGAATTTATACATACCTCCTTTCAAAAATACTACTAATAGAGTTTGAATTCGAAACTTCTAGATTCAAGACATGTATTTTAACGTAGTATAATATTGGTATTAACATTAATTGAACTTATTTAAATACGAAACAATTAAGCAATTGATCACAAATCCGTTGTAGTCTAGTTGGTCAGGATACTCGGCTCTCACCCGAGAGACCCGGGTTCAAGTCCCGGCAACGGAATTCTTTTTCTTTTTTTGCTAGATATCCAATTCAGGTAACAAACTCATACTCGTACTTACTTTGGTCTGCTAGTTGACTTGCCCAATCAAACTCAAAAGAAACCTTCAAATGACCCAATATCCATCATTCTGTAAAACATTAAAATCTAAAATTGGGATTGTTATTTTAGTTAAGTGTGTAACGAGTCGATATGGTTTGGTTTTAAAGAAAAAAATATTCTAGTAAATAAAAGATAGTTGGTTGGTTTTTTATTATTCTTTTTTGAAATTTGAACCAAACCAAATAAAAGAGCATGTTTGTTTGGTTTGGTTCCGTTCATAGAATTGACATCTTTAAATTAAAGAAATAAATAATGTGCTTTTTATTATTCTTTTTTGAAATTTGAACCAAACCAAATAAAAGAACATGTTTGTTTGGTTTGGTTCCGTTCATAGAATTGACATCTTTAAATTAAAGAAATAAATAATGTTTAATCAAACATTATAAATTTTATATATGCTATTAAAATAATGCATAAACTAAAATAAATAAAAATATATGAACACAACATATATTTTTAAGATAACACTATTAAATTACAGTGTACAATAAAATAAATAAATATAAATATAATGGTTTGATCACGTGGCCATTGGTTTGGTTTGTATTGTATTCCAATTGAGTGTGAGAAAAAAAAATAGTTGGTTTGTATTGGAGTCAATAGTTTGGTTTGCATAGAGAGCTGATATTACTAACTTGTCTTTGTCGTTTTGTTAGGATTGAGGGTTGCAAAACCAATTGGAATTTGGTTAAAGGGAGACAACAATTTGATGAGATTATGAATGATAAGGTTTTTCTTTGGAATCTTATCATGTCTGAATATGCAAAGATTGGTAATTATATGGAACATGTGAGTCTTTCTAAGAAAATGCACAAGTTTTGAATTTCAGCGGATTCTCATACATTACTTGTCTTTTGAAGTGGTAGAACATGTTTTTGAGATAGAATCAGATAACACAGTCACATGTTGTTCTAGCAAATGTTTACGCAGAGCCACAAAAGTGGTAAGAAGTGAAAAAGTTGCGAGAAAGGATACGAAAAAGAGGTTTATGTTCTTGAGAGATTCAAACTGGTTTCACCATTTCAAGGATTGTTTATGTTCTTGCAAAGGTTTCTGTTAAATCATTAGAAAAATCGATGGAGTGTGGAAGTTCTCCATTATCAATTTATTGTACATTATCTATGTACATATTTTCCAATCACATTTCTCTTACGGGGCAAGGCAAGTACATGTAGAATCATCAATGGTTTAGAGTTATCAATATGTGAACCTCCATACAAGCCATTCAATCTTCAATATTCAATGGTAGAGATATGTTGATTGCAACGTTGATGGGGTTCGATGAATCCAAAGAACTAGGATCTAAATTTTGGACTAAATACATGAATGTTTTTGGGTCTATTTTTACTTATATTTCGTTAAAATAGACTAGTAGATCCAACCTTCATTTCTGACAATGCTTGCAACTCAAAATGAGAATGGACACAAATTAAATTGTATTTAGAATTTTCCAAGTACGAGGATAGCTGCATTGCATGTGGGACGCACGCAAGAGTATGTATTAGAGTACTGACTACTGAATACTGATGACTGACATGTTTTGTGTTGTCCTAGGTAGTATTGTAGATTCAAATGATTCTCTATTAACATTAGAATCCGGTTCAGCCAAAACATTTTTCACATTGCTCTTTATAAATAAAATAAAGGAATATGATGTGCTCCACTTCTCATAAAGTCACAAACGCAGCAGCCCTTAAAAGTCACAATTCACAGGAATTACATTATTATTAATTTTACAAATAATTTTAGCTGTATTTTCAATAAATTAACTAGTTCCTTAGTAATAACCTTAGACATACTTATTGATTATCATGTCATTTTAATATATACTCATCAACATGACAATAACTTCTTCATGGATGGAGGGACTTGTTTGTATTCTCCATTTTCCTTCAAACATAGTGTTTCATTTAGGCAGCCTAAATTAGGCTTAATTGCAATAATTTCAAAGCAGTACTTCCAACGGTGCTGGGAAATATATATGCATGTGCTTTCCTTTAACATTCATTGCACATGCAATGGCTAATCCACCCCACCCACTAATCCTGTTGTGAAGGTTCTCTGTCATGATAGCTTATACCCTTAATGTCGACGCTTAGGCACATGGAAACTTGCTATCATTATGTAATGTGCTTGCAATATACAACTGAAGTAGGAATCAATCATTTGCAAGATGTCTAAATATGGACTCAAACTTCCAACTTTGTAAGACTACCTATCCGGATAAATATTTCTCTCATGAAGAATATGATGGAGCATAACATTTAAATCTTTCTCAATATAATCACCAATAATCTCTAACATTTAGGCATAATAATGAAAGCAATGAGCGCCAAGAGTCACTAGCGGCACCATATTCATAATTTGTTCATGAGACAAAGCAAATCATATTTAACTGTAATATATTATATATAATTTAAAAACATGAATAAATATATTGATTTTAAAATTATATATTTTCAAATTATTTAATTCAATCATATAGTTAAAAGTATAATATTTATTTTATTCTTAATTAGATAAATGAACACACAGAGAGACATAAGTATATTTTAACATGTCAAAATTAATTTTTACTAAAATCACTTTTATCTTTTTTGTTTACAGAAAATCGCTTTTATCTTTTTTGCATAAATAAATCCTAATATAAATTGATAAGTATCGATAACATTTTCTTTTCAATGCTTACTCTAACACTCATTTTTTTATTTGGTGAAACTCATGTAAAATCCACACATATTTCATACATAAAGTGATGAGATCCATATGAGTTTTACTTTATAAGAGAATGAGTATTAAAACAAGTGTTAAAAAGAGAATGTTAATAAAGCTACTGGTATAAACTCACTGTATGTAGCAGTAAGACCAGAGTGATCCCATTCAAAAGTTTTTATTGTGAAGAGAGAAAAAAATAAAGGAAATGATTGAATGGGATGTGGTGCAATAATCAAAAGTCTAAAATAAGGCTCATTGGGGGTCAACCAGACGGCGGAATCAAGGAAAAGTTTGGAAATAAAAGCTTATAGCACAAGTTAATTACATATTGCTGGATACCACATCCACCACCACTTCTACCTTTTACCCATATAATACAACAGTTACAGTACTATGTCTGTCACATAATATAAGTTCGTTCTTTTTTTGGCAAGCACATAGTAGTACAGTTCTAATAACAAAAAAGAACTATACTCTATTTCTATTTTACTTTTTGTCATTTTGAAATGTTAATTATGTTTTTCACACATATCTTCTTTGTATTGTATCTTTCAATCTATATAAATACTACATTAATATAAGTACCTAAGTAAATGAAGTTAATTTTCTTATAGAAATTAGTATACTCAATGATTTTTTTTTAAGGAAGTATACTCAATGATTTTGTTACTGTATGCATAATCTTTTTTTTTTTATAACCTTTGTTTCTTAAAGGAATGAACTCTGTTAATTCGGAGTTCAGCCGCGAGATAAATATAATCCAATCACTATGCATAATTAGATAGTAGTACTTAATATTAGTAACCACTTATAGCATCAATATACAATGTACCAAAATTCTGTCAAAAAAATAAAAAATACAATGTACCAAAAGAGAACAAGAGAAGCATGCACAAGCAACTGATTAAAATAGCTAAACAGTACTAAAGACTAAAGAGAAGAATGCTAACCAAGCATTCCATGCAATTTTTGTAACTCATAGCACTGCAGAAAGCATCTGATTACTACATTAAAATAGTAAAAGAAGCTAAAATAAAATTCCAATTCATTGTTTTTTCCATTCTCCTATTTTTATTGGGTGCCTTTCATATACTATATCACCCAATCAAAACAAAAAAGAGCATTTTTTTTCTTCTTCATTTTCCCTTTTGCAATCACCTCCCATTTCTGAGTTCCCCCCTGTACCTAATCTATAACCATTGTATAATAAATTTAATTAATTAAACAAGCACCAATTAAAATTATCAATTTTCCTAATCAAAATTCTATAAAGTGAAAAAAAATAAAAATAAAAAGTTTCTTCAGCGACAGCACTTTGAACATAGGATTAAGAACACAATCAAAAAGACAATGGAAGAAAGAGCAATTGCCACACCAAGAACAAATTTGTTTGGACCATGATGATGCTCTCTTTTATGGATGCTACTTTCATCATCCTCTTCATCATAATCTGAATCATTACTATCATCTCCAGAAGAATCCTTAGCAGGTGGTGGAGACATTGGCCTCCCATACTTATCACAAGGAGCAATCTCAAGCTTTATTTTTGAAGACAAAACCGTATGGTTATAGCACAAGTTACTGTTCCCGACAACCTTAAACATTGTCAAACTTTTGATAAAACTCAAGTTGAATGGAACAACCCCATGAAAATTGTTGTTAGCAAGATTCAAGTACTTGAGATTCTTCATTTCTGAAATGAACTTTGGAATTGTTCCATTGAACTGGTTTGAACTCAGATCCATGTGAATCAAACCAGGTATTGCAGATATTGAATCTGGGATAGACCCTGAAAATGAATTTGAAGCCAAGGAAAGATTTTTAAGGGAAATTAAGTCCCCTAATGAAGAGGGTATCTCACCCTTCAACCCATTTGAAGAAAGATTCAAACTTTCAAGGCCATCAAGCATGGTAATGGAAAAGGGTATGTTTCCTTTGAGATTGTTGGATGAAAAATCTATGTGGGTCAGGTTGGAATGGATGTATTTTGGTAGAAAACCAGTGAGATTGGTATTGGAAATGGTTAAAGTTTTGAGCTTTTTCATGTGGGCAAGGATAACATAAGGACCAGAAGCTTTGATTGGGACATTTGAGACAGTGAGATCAGTGAGGTTTGCCAGGTGAGAGAGCCATACACCTGAGATCTTGCGGAGACTGTTGATGGAAGTGAAGGAGAGAAGAGAGTATGTGAGTTGAGGAGGGAAGTGAATTGGAGCAATAGGGCAGTTAAGGAAGTGTAGGGATTGGAGGGTGGAGAGGGATTTGAGGGCATTGTAGGAGAGAGAAAGGGAGGTTGAACAGTTTGAAAGGGTAAGGGAAATGAGATGGCTAAAGGGTTTTGAAGAGTCACATTGTGTGGCATTGTGGAAAGATGGTTGGATGCAAGGGTTCTTTGATGTGGGGATGTTGAGGGATTGAAGGGCTTTGAGTTGGTTTGGATCAAGAGTGGAAGTGGAAGTGGAAGGTGAAGAAGGTGATGATTTTGGTGGAAGAGGTAGAGAAACTGAGGTGATAGTGGTTGGGAAGAGGAAGAAGATGGTGAGGAGGAGAATGGAAAGTAATGGAGGTGGTGGTGATGGTTTCATAGCTTGATGATAGGTAAAAGGTGCACTAGCAGAACTGAGAGAAACTGAAGGATGGAAGAGGAATAGAGAGAGAGTGGGATAAAGAGAAAGAAGTATGGAAGCAAGGGATGAAAAAGTGAGATGTTAGAGTGAGTACAAAGATTGGTATGGGAAAGTGTAAAATAGAGAGATGGGGCACATATTTAGAAGAGAGAGAGAGAAGCATTTCCATTGCACAGGTTTGTGACAGTTGGGACTTGGGATTACTTCATGGCGTAGCTTTGTTTGTTCCTTTTGATCCAAGGCAGTTCTAAACTTTGCTAAACACTCAATTGTATTAAATTTTTAAAAAATTAACATCATTTTTCTATGTTTATTCTTCAAGAGTTTATTAGGAGACAAGTTAATATGACTCATACACTCTTGTAAGAGCGATTATATCTAATGGTATGTTTGAAACATCAGTGTCTTGTAATTGGACGCACGTTTAGTTGAAGTTATGTGAAGTAGTTTTTGAGTTCCCGTGACTTTTCACCATAGATTTTTAGGAAATTGAATTTCAACATTTGTTTCAAATGAAATGAAGTGGTCATGCTTTAGTCAATAATTCATTTATCTTCCCATTATTTATTGTTGGTTAAAAGAATGTAAATAATAATTAAAAACATGATAGTAATACATAGATGAATTCAAATATTTTTTAAGTACCTTCTCTTTTTTTACATTTCTGATTTGAAATGTAAAATGCTGCTTAAAATCTTTATAAAGCGTTAAACATTCAGAAAACAATTTATAGACTCAAGGAATGCTGACATGCTTCAATTTTTAAATAGGTCAACGAGTATAAGTACAAGATAGTTCAAGTTGTTAAGCATTTATGTTACAATCCTTAATTAAAGAGAAAGTTTGGCCAAAGCTTATAACATATATTTCCAATCTTAGTTCAATATGGTTACACATTTCAGCAAAGAACTAATCCTCATGAGTTATGACTCACACAAGCAATGGATCAAATCATTACCCATGTATGCATCTGTTTACATATATATTTCCAAAAACTCTTGGTAAGCATCCTTCGAGTGACTTAACAATCTATAGCAACACAAGTTTCAGCAATGGTCTCACTGTCAACTTTGTTCACAAATGGGTCTATCTTGACCCAAATAATAGAAAAGACAGAGGCTAACAACACTGACCACAGAATAACAATGGTAGGAGTGCGGTTTTGGCGCCCCATGAGACCCTTGAGGAATGGATAAAGATGAAAAATCACCCAGAAGGCAAAGAAAACCTTCCCAAAGAGAGGTCCCCAAGACTCATATCCTCCATTAAGTGCATCAGAAAATCCAGCAACAACACCAACCATGTTAATAATGATAAGAGTTGTAGGTGGAATCAAGAGAGTAGTCCACTTGATAATATAAAGTTCACCAAACTCGGTATCCTCAGCAGCCTTGGCAGTGACAGTGAAGTTGGTATCAACACCAGCCAACATCTTAAGAAATCCTTGGAACACAGCAAACAGATGAGCTGAAGAACCTCCAATCACCCAAAACTGCTCATTACGCCATAAATCTTCAATACAAACACCACTCCAACGCAGCTCAAGCACACTTGTCACTATAATAGAGAGGAAAAGTCCAAGAAAGAGAATACTTGCAACGTTGGTAAGCTGTATGCATTTTTAAAGAACAAAGTATTAGTACAATATAAACTGTTCGTTATATATTGAATTGTTTCTATAAGCCTATAAATGATTTTCTTGGTTGTAATTTCAATTTTACAAACTAAATTATATTTTACAGGACAATTATTAGATAATCCATGGGGACTGAACTGAAATTTAACAACTTTCTGTATAATTATGTATGCTAGACCAAAAAGTAAAGATTAAGAGATTACCGTTGGTATGATAAATTTTCCGGTGAGAAGGCAAATTGCTGGCAAAGTACAATAAGCAACTAGAGGAAGGGATGTAAAAGGGTAAACAATGGTGTTTATATAAGCCAATCTCTGCAGCCATTTGAGACGGCCTCCTCCAACTGCATACCAAAGGGGGCAATGTCTACTTAAGAAAATTTCAACTGATCCAAGCGCCCATCGAAGGACTTGGTGCAACCGATCAGACAAGTTGATAGGTGCTGACCCTTTGAATGCAGGCCTTAAGGGCATGCAGTAGATCGACCTCCATCCTCGGCACTGCATCTTGAATCCTGTTAAGATATCCTCAGTAACTGAACCATAAATCCAACCAATCTGAAAAGACAAGAAAACAGGTTCATTGATATAAAAAAAAACTAAACTATAGATTAATTAAAAAGTGAAACATTATGTGTCTAGCTCGAGTGGAATTTTAACTGTTATAAATACATTAACAAAAATATCATTAGAAAAGAGAAAAGGAAACCGTAATCTAAAGATGGACTTTATGCTAGAACATTAACATTTAAGCCAAACCTCTTTTCCCCATTCAGTCTTCTCTTCATACCCACAGCTAATTACATGAATGGCCTCCTTGATCAGCATTGAAGGATCTGCAGATTCTGGTACCCCTCCTCCATTCTCCATTAATGCAGATTCAATGAAAACAGTAGACAGGCCAAAAGTTTTTTCAAAGCTCATTTGTGAAATTAGCGTTGACCTCTCATTCTCATCATAATCTGCAGGAAGAAAAGAAACCAGAAGAATGTTACAGTTAGAAGATTCTGCTTCATGCTTCTCTAAAAATAATAGGAAAAATTAACCGTGCTTACTGTCAATCTCCCTGAGATTATAAATTGCAGCATCAAGTTCTGCCCTCTTTCCATCTCTAGAAACCCGTGACACTTCTTTGCTGGAGGGGCAGCAACAGCATGATGATATTGGTGAATTGACCATAGAAGGTGGGCTATAGCCATAAAGTGCTTGTCGATTGAAAACACATCCAGTCCCCACATACATTGGTCCTTGAATGCCATCAAGTCCTCTCATGTTTACCTGAAATGTGTATGATTAAAAGACTACAAAATAGGGAAGATTGGAAGATAGAAGACTGTGGCCATGATTTTCACTTCATACATAAAATACAACACAAACGCGCGCGAACAAAATCACTGAATTAGTATTGCTTACAATGAGATAATTTGGCATAGAAACATATGAAATGCAATAGAATTGGACTCTTGATTACAAAACACAGAAAAGAAAAGTTTCTTTGCCGTGAAACTAGGAAGAGCATTTATGCAAAATACTTGTTTGATGAGATGAATTTTGTCACATAAGAAAATGATGCTTTGCCATAAACTTACATCAAAGAAAACTGTATTGCGGTTGGCATATCGATCACTGCGATCAATACCATCAAATCTTTGGGGGAATTGTACATAACAAACATCTCTACCAACTTCTGGATCCATGAGAAAACACATTGCTTCTCGAACAGCCTTGCTGTTGTTAACATAATGATCACAGTCAAGATTGAGAATGAAGGGAGCATTTGTGAGAACTGCAGACACCCTCACCTGGATAAATCAATACAAACATCAAGCATTATAAAATCATAAGGACCTTATATGAAACATTATTGAGGTATCTATACATACCAGTGCATTTTCAGCACCTGCTTTCTTGTGATGTTGGTATCCTGGTCTTTTCTCTCTAGAAACATAAACTAGCCTAGGAAGTTCATTTCCTTCGATATCACGAGCACCACTGTGTCCGAGGAAAACCTGGAAGATATTTTGCTTGAAAACTCAGACTTTGCAAAGAATGAGGCTGTCTACGAGAAGTGCATAAAATGAGTGTGTAAATGTGACAATAGTTGAGTAATACCAATCAATCAATCTTGTGAGCATAAAAATTTTCCGTCTGATTTTAATCTTTGATACAAAACCACTCAAAGTAATTTATGCCCATCATGATCAACAATTTAGCTTTGAGAATTGATTGCATACAGAAATAATGGACATACCTGAATCATTCCAGGGTGATCACGTGAGTTATTTCCAGGCCAAGGTGTTCCATCTTGCATCGTCCATCCTTCTTCTGGTGTTTTCTGGGCCTTAGCTACCATAGCATTAACTCGTACTTTATACTCTTCATATTCTCTCTGACATAATTGAAAGGTAATAACAGAGATGTTTCACTAAGATACTCAATTCATGAAAAACTAATAATTACTTCAGTTTGGTCAACCAATTAGTTAAGTTACAAATGAAAAGAGGAAGCTTCACATGTTTATTACCTTCATTGCTCTACGTTCTTTTACAAAAGAAGGTTGCACTTTATCTTTAAGGTAGTCAATTTTTTGTGAGAAGTAATACTCAGGTGCTCTAGGTTCAATTGAAAACTTTTTGCAAAATGGCACCCACTTCTTTGCAAATTCAGCTGTCTCCACAAGAGATTCAAATGTGAGCATTGCTGCTCCATCATCTGACACATAACAAGATACTTTATCTACTGGATAGTCAACCGCAAGGATAGAAAGCACTGTATTAGCTGTAATCAGTGGTGGTTCTTTCAAAGGATCAACTGTACTGACAAAAAAATCAACAGAAGCAAGTCCAGAGGGTTCACCCTCTCTTTCAAACCTGTCATGGCATAAATATAGAAGTTTACATCAGAATCCGTAGTGCATGCTCAGTATCAACTCTGACATTTATTTTAAGTATAGTCTACCATGTTAACCTTCACTTATTATACAATATATTATGTTCAAGTCATGCTTAAAGAACAAGGCATAAGGATCCAAATATTTTAAAACTTTGTGTGTTTACCTTGCAGAGAGGTTCTCAATATAAGTGTGTCGATTAACTGGAGACCATTTAGGGAACTGATCCAACACCCAGGAAAATGCAAACCAAATCTCACATATAATAGATGTCAACCACAGAGGAAAAGCACTTTCAACAGGATTTGTAACTCGATAATGGAAGAAAAGACCCAAGATTACTAGCCGCACAATTATCACAGTTCTGTATGGTGCGAGTTTGGACTTAACTATTGGCATAAGTACTGAAAGTGGCAGAGCAGCAGCCTCTGTGGACCTGCAAAGCAGATCATCCAAATTATAGGATGAATAATATGTTGTTTTTTACAGATTCAGAATCAATAAGCATTTGATGAACTACATATTCCGAATAAAATTGATAGTCTTTCAGGTGCAACCTGATGGTTTAAAACAATTTGATGAACTACTAATTATTAATATGTGCAAGTAGATAAAAAATTTAACATTTCAGCAACTTCTGTTTGCAATTCTCTATACTGTGGAAGATGGTCATAAAATAAATAGTAAAAGTTCATTTTCGGCACACATAAAGACTAAAGGTTAAAGTGATCTTTTTCTATCCATCAGCTTCAGAAAATTGCATTTGTGAAAAAGAAAATCTCTGGACTGTTTTTCATCTTAGTAGGAGAATAAAATGTTATTATTCTAATTCCAGCTTATAGTATGTAAGAATGGTCACAGATTTTGTAAATTGATAAATCTTTTTGTTGTTTTTCATTCCACTCAATGTATCAAACCAAACCACAACCGTGCCTCGATTTACTACTTGAGCTGCACACAAGGGGTATATCTATCATGTAGCTTCTCTTAATGCTAACCTAATTAAGGTCTGAAACTTATTGACAACTTATGAACACTACTATTCTAATACACAATATGCTGTCCAATTGAGGAACTCTATTTCATTCTCGATGAACTTACCGAATTTCTTCCATCTGCTGCTCCGGTGGAACTGCAGCCTCATTTTCAGCCATAGGTGCATCCTTTTTAGTCTTGTTCTTTTTGTCTTTCCCCTTCCCTTTCCCTTTCCCTTTCCAGCCTTTCATTCTATTTTTCCATTTTGAATTCCCAGATTCTTCTTTTACTTCTTCTACAAGAAAAACCATATTGTTACAATCAAAGATTATTTCTAAAATAAATTTAACCAAAATATATGCTCTTTAGTCTCTCTCATTTACCAATATCAAGTGAGGACACTGTACTGATATGTCTAGCATGAAGTCCTCCACCATCCTACAAAATTCGAGACGAGGTTGTCACTATATATTCCAACAAGTTAACAATATTCCAAAATAATAAACATAATAAGAGCCTGTTTGGATTGTCTTATTTTAGCTTATCTACTGACATAAACACTAGTGAGATTGTTTGAGAAAACTTAAATAAACAACTTATGACATGTTGTTAAGCTGTTTTCAGCTTATGAAAAAGACTTATAACTTATGTGTAACATAAATAGTTTATTCGTAAGCGCTTAAATTCCAAACATTGCCTAATTTCAGGTTTCTCATTTCCCTCAAAGTTCCTATAATTTACAGTAACACATTACCTGAGAGTTATTGATATGGGAAGCCACTGTGGATGGATTTTCATGAACCACGATGTCATCATCGTCGTCAACATTATCATCATTTGTTCTCCCTACACAAATATACAGTTCTTTAAATCAATTCAACATTAACAAACTTTTGCGTCTTCGCAGAGAGTTTGGATTTTCGATTTCAACACGATTAAATTATCGTGCAATGTGAGAGCGCGAAACGCATATGAATGAATTGTGAGAGAGTTTGTATATTAAATTATGTTGAATATCACAAATGAGTCGTTGTAGTATAGTGGTAAGTATTCCCGCCTGTCACGCGGGTGACCCGGGTTCGATCCCCGGCAACGGCGATTTTTTTTATTCTATGATCGGGTTGACCCGTTTCATGGTTCTGTTGGGACCCATATGATGTATATTGAAAACAGCTACAATTACCCTCTGGAATTTGCTAATGTGATGGATTAACTTTCGACCAATAAAATGCATGATTAATAAGTTAAAGGAATTTTCTTTGTTTTTAAAAAAAAGAAAGAACAAAATCATAAACAAATAACCATAACATGTAGATTGAAATGAGGAGTATAGAAAGAGTTACAAATCCACATATATAAATAAATAATTAGACACCAATAGTAAACGTTTGCTTTGAAACGTCAAAAGATTTTATTACCTTCATAGGGAGTGCCACACTTAAGACAAACCTTATGTCCTTCATTGATTTCATGTTCAAAACAGGCCTTACAAATTGGGTAACTACACTCATGACAAGCCACAAACATTTCCCCATTCTCACCAAGCACTAGTTGTTCCCCACAAATGTTGCATAGGGGAGCACCAGATGGCATCATTTTGGTTCAGCTATATATCCCTCTTACTATTTGATTCTCAATCTATGCTCATATAGCATTTATATGAAATATCATTAGCCTGTTGGAGTTGTTTGATGATGCGATTTTTTGTAATACTGTATAAAGTGGTGGTGAGTTATTTTTTTGAGGTTGAATTGTTAGTGTCATGGTTTCAAGTGACACAAAAAGGCACCAGCTGAAAGAGACAGAGAGTTGAGAAGCAACGTCAATTTTTTCTGATGATCAAATGAACAATGTTTTAATTCATTGCACGTGGTATATCTTTCAGATTTCAAAAATTATATATAAATTACATTTTCAATAAGATATCAAAATTTAGATTAGCTTATATGATGTTCATCATACAAATAGTCCAATTGGAATTTAATTTTAACGATTAGTCCATTTAAAAGTCTTAATTTTTCATGTCCCACAAATACAACTCAAATAGTAAGATTTTTTCATTCTTCACTTTTCAGCACTTTGTGTGTGTAAGTTAATCATTGATCTCTTTAAAAAAAATCTTAATATTATTCACAAATTTTGAAAATATTTCACAAGATAGTCAGAAATTCTAAAACTTTAACTAAAAAGGCTAAGAATTTTAAAACTAGAAATTAGTATTTCCTAAAATATAAGAGAAAAAAGATATGCACCATCAACATAAACTATTTTTACACTGATGTTCAATAAAAATAAAGTATGTGTTGGTTATTTTAAAAGAGAATTTACCAAAAAAAATTATTTTAAAAGATATTACAAAATAGGTCTATATTATAAGATGATGGATTCTTGCCGTTAGTCACTTTTAGATTAAATGCTTGTCTAGTATTATTTTATTTTATTTTGAGCGAAGGTAGTATTGTTGTTTTAAAATATTAAGATTTTTTATATTATGATTATGATGATGATGATGATATCAAGAAATGCGTATAAGACTATTTGTTGGACAAAAAAATTGTTTTGTTTGTCTACTGTCATTGTCATAAAAATATGTTTCACTGATACGATGCAAAGTTGACAGATAACACACAACCTCCAAACAATGCATATGGAGCAAAACAATTATGTTCATCAAAATATGTATATTCAGCTTACAAAACACACCCTTATGAATGATCTGCACCTATCAAACAAAACAATTTGAGTATATATGATAGAGGATCAAACAATTGTTGGTTGAAGGTACCAAATTATTGCGACCGCCGACAACACTAAATCATTGAGAAAATGCTGGTTGACATCCAACCTACACAATTTGTTGATCAAGTTATAACTGACTAAGTGTGGCAGTGTGCAGCCAACACACACAATTTCTCTCAATCACTTTCAACATATGGAAATGGGGATATCTTTCAAAAAAAATTAATAAGTTAATATTTGTAAACTTTATCATAAAAAAACAATTACAAGGGTTTGGTTTAGTGATAAAAATACATATCTTAGACCTTAAAGATTCGAGTTTGAGCTCCACTAATACTCTCAAGTTACCCTAAAGTTTTTTCTATTATGTATTAGGACATCATCCCCTCACCCTAAATTTTTTCCATAAAAAAAATAGTTTCTTTACCTTTATCAAAACAAAATGTTTCTCTTTTCATAAAAAAAATAAATATATATATATATATATATATCTACAGTCATTATCATAAAAATGTAGTGCTCTCGTATTATGCAAACTTGATAGATAGCACGCAACCTCCAAACAATGCATATAGGGCAAGCGATACACGCTCATCAAAATATGTATATTTAGCTTACAGAACAATTTGAGGTATATGATAAATGACGACTCACAACACTAAATCACTAAATAGACGATGAAAGACAAAACACCCTACTCTAAGCAATTACAGGTTCTTGATCTTGAACAACCAACGATGTTAGTACATCTCGTTATACTTCCATACGAAGGGAAATTCTCCTCCACCACATAGCTCAAAACTTGATGGAAAAAAAACCGTTAACAGATGTTCCGGTAGGATATCGGCTGAAAAAAAAATCGGCTGGATTTGAGGGGGATTACCACTTAATACCCCTTGGGAAGTCTCACAAATAACACATTTCACCAGCATTTTGAACTTCAAAATTGTAAAAGTCAAGACAATTTAATTTCTTTAATTTGCAATATGGTAATTTAATCCCTTAAATTAAAGAACACCATTCAATTATTCAATCTACCAAATTATTTTTTAAAAACATCAATAAAATAAAATTCATGAAAGACCTACATATAACATTAAAATCGTTTCATGGTGCATCAAAACACACATAAAACCTTCAAAATTGTGGTGCTACATTAATAAAAAAAATAAAAATAAAAATAATAATTGACTAATGTTCTTTAATTTAAGCAGGTATATCTAGACTAAAACCCCGAGTGCTTTTAAGTTGTTGAGCATGATCTCTCAAGTGCAACATAAAAACGTTTTGATTACTCTCAGCTTGAAACTATGTTAAAGAATAGACCTTTACGGTTTTAGATGTGTCACACACAACAAGGTTGTCTGTATCAGCTGAGGTGGTACATAGCCAATTGACCTGCAAAATAAAATGTATAAATGATCATGGAATAGACAAATTTGGCAAAAGAGGAACAAGTTACTAGCAAACAGAGGTTCCAATGAAATGTACAAAACTCGCCTTTTGGGGTACACCAATGTTCAAATGTAGAATATCATTGTTTCCGTCACTTGACCCGGCATCAGTATATCTGGACCAATTCCATACCTTCACCAACTTATCGTTTCCCCCAGATATTAAGAATTTCCCTCTTTCCCCAAACATCGAAAATGTCCTGTGTCACCCATATCAAGTTAGGGGCCAAGTTGAAATTAGTCTAACAATTACTAAATAAATTAGAGATCAATTGAACTCACAGGCTAGAAACAGCTGAAGTATGACCTCCTACAGTGTAATCAAACTGCAATCTCTTTTTTACATTATCATCTGCATCTGTATTGCTAGACGAACTACCACCTTTTAATCTTGATTGTGATCCTTTTCGTGTATTCGAAGAGCTTTTTGACCTTATAGCAGCGATTTCTGATTCAATATCAATCACATTGATAACATCACCCCCTGCAACAGCACATATCTTGCCTAATTTATCTACCATGTCAATTTCGGGGACAGCTATTGCATGAATCAAAGAAGGATTGAAACACTGCCCAGCACCGTTATTACTCACATTACCTGCAGTGAAGAAAGGACAGCATTAGCAAACTGGGTAGTTTTCTTTTCACATTTGTTGTCACTCACTTATTTTTACTGCATATATATTACTATTATCAGTGTTAAGTGTATGCATATGTTCGTAAGCAATGAAAAGAAAAGGCTGACCTATAAAATGTAGAATTCAACTATAAAAACCAAATTAAAGAAGGATCACTAATTTACATTGTATTATGCACCAGCCGAAAGTTCAGTTATTATCAAAGTACATGCACGTATGCCTCATGTATAAATGTATCCAAACAAAGAAAAGAAAACACCATCGTAAAAAAATGTAAAATTCAACTTTGAAAACAAAATGAGCAAAGATCATAAATTTACATTGCATTAAGTATCAGCCGCAAGTACAGTTATTAACAAAGAACATGCATGCAATCTGCACGTCTACATATATCCAAAACTCCAATTTTAATAACAACTATATTTGTTTTTTTTCAAAGATCTACCTGCTAACTGCATGTAACTTGCATACCAAGTTACTTGTCGTAAACCAGCATTTTTGTGTTTTAATTGCATTGGTAATATTTTTAACCAGTCTTAGCTTTCCAATCTATCTCTTCTAGAATCATGGTGAAGGATAGCCGGTTGCAAAAGCCTTCAACAAGGATCTAAAACAATTATCATACTAAAAAGTTTTCTTTTGCTACTTGCGAACAACAAAATAAGTAGAGATGTGAACAATTGTATTATTGCAAAAATCAAAATACAAAAACAAATGAAGGCTATTATTTAGACAATTCTAGTTGTCTCATTCAGAAGTACATTAATAGACAGACATTTACAGAAAAATATACCAAAATTAAGTACTTTGTAGGGGCGCGCTTTGGAGAATTCCCACAGCACAAGCGTTGAATCAAGACCTCCACTAATTACTGGGAAAAACAAACATAGGAGTCAACATTCTATACATAATGAACACAAGTTTCTAGAAGACTAGCATAAACCTAAGATCAAAAAGTTTTGTGAAATTTAATTATAAATAAAAACCTATGCGCATGCAAATTCTTTTGATTAATATATCCAACTCAACTATTAAGTCTGTATGTAATATTTGTTAGAACTTTCCTAAATATCTTTGATGTATATTTGTTAGAACTTTGGTATATACTATTTTCTATAACTTTTAACCGTGAGCGGCTCACGTCTCTTGTTTATGCATATGCATTATACAGTTTTTAAGTACACAGACTACGTTATTTAAGGTGACGCAACAGTGCAAATTTCAACATCATAACATTTGCAAAAGGAATCGAAATCAACCCTAAAAAGTCTACAAGTGACATTTTGATTAAATAAACTGGCCTGCCAGATCTGCGCATAAAACTGCAATATGAGCACTGGTAGAAACAAGAAAATCACAGCAACCTAACTCAGGAGTTAAAGTACTTTGTTTTGTGTGTTCTACATTGGCAAAATAGTCTGATTATCGGTGACAACAAAAGCAGCAAGAATACTTTGCTTTGTGTATTCTACATTGGCACTATAGTCTGATTATCAGCGAGGTGACAATGATAGAAGCAATAACAGCCAGGAGTTATAGTCAGTTTGTTACAATCAATGATTACGACATGGATATATCGATTTCTGTGTGACTGTTTCTGTTTAAATACAGAAAACCTCTATAAATCAGCATTAGAACAATACCAACTCAAGAAGATAATGTTGTAACATCCATGTCAGTTTCTTTCTTCATTTAAATTTTTTCAATGAATTTTTTTTCTTAAAATGTACTCTAAATAACAGAAAAACTGCAACAACTTACAGAAGTCTATTTCAAACATGACAGTCATATCTTATTTTCATTGGAAACCATAAATTTTACTATGAGGGGTAGGAGGGGGAGAGAGAGATTTATCTGGGAAAAAAAAGCAAAATTTTGTTTGACTACCTTCCCAAGATCTCCAAGGAAGGAATTCCACAGTGCTACATATCTACAATACAAGGTCAAGGTGAATTGAACAATATTAAGATATCAAATTACTCATTAACTTTAGATGAACAAAACAATAGGAGAAAAAATCGCACGTGGAAAGATGGAATATTAGTGGGTTGAAATAAAACTCGTGATTTAATGAATTGGCAGTCATGTAGTAAAGAATAGCTAAAAAGCAATAAGGATACACTTGTATGACCAGTTTCGGCTCGTAAAGTTTTGTAAAGGCAGTGCTGCCTGATGTCAATTATCTGTCAAAAGAAATTACAATCAATAATTATGAAGAAAATAAAAATGAAGAATGCAACAATAACTCAGGTTTTCTGAAATTAAAATAAATAAGAAAAGGAAAAGTGCATAAAAAATAAACCATGGTACAGAGGAAAAGAAAAAATAAAATTTCTAAATAATGTATAAAAAACGTATGTTACCATGTTTTGATTCTTTTAGAATACAATGCAAATATGGTTTCTTGTGAGAGAATAGATTAACATTAACAGGAAACTGGGAATCTCTTTACAATATCACGCACACTTATACGAATATCATTTCTCATCCAACTCTAACCCACTCACCCCATGCAAGAGCCCTCTGGGTTGAACTGTTGAAGACAACTTGAAGTGTGAACAATAAACAAACTCATTATACCTGGTATGCGATTTAACTTCATTTTAGATTGAACTCATGACATTGGTTACATAAACTCCGGTACCAAATGAAGAATCAACTAATTATCTCAAAACTTAAGCTATGGTATTAGGAGTAAATTCATGAATGGATTTTAGATCTCTTACACGTTATAAGTGGAAAAAAGATATATTCATATAAGTCGATAAATGTGGTATTAATGTTACACAAGAGAAAATTACAACGCACAACAATAATAAATACGAGACATACCTTCACCTCGCCACTATCATCTGCTGCAGCAAGAAATGAGGACTTTGAGTTGCATGTAACCTGCAAAATCACACACATAACTGTAATATAAAAGAGGCATGTACAAGTGACTACAACTTCAGGTATAATGCAGTAATCTAGTTTCACGATCCCAATGTCCTTTATTATGGAACAAGTCCGCATCATAAAATAACCTCTTGATTACTCAATTGATTGATTGTTATTGTAATCAAGCTATAAATAAGAGATCAAACACGCAGCCACGCATAAAATTTATCTCAAACTCTGTTTAACCACAGTATCAAAGCAGTACTGATCCCAGACTCAATGACCTAATTAAGCACTACTTTGCTGCTGGTTTGTAACCACAGTATCAAAGCATTGTTTAACCACAGTATCAAAGCAGTACTGATCTCAGACTCAATGACCTAATTAAGCACTACTCTAGTTTCACGATCCCAATGTCCTTTATGAAACAAGACCGCGTGCATAAATAACCTCTTGATTACTCAATTGATTGATTGTTACACGCAGCCACACATTAAATTCATCTCAAACTCTGTTTAACCACAGTATCAAAGCAGTGCTGATCTCAGACTCAATGACCTAATTAAGCACTACTTTGCTGCTGGTTTGTGACCTTAATTTGGTGTCTACTTTTACCTTGATGTAAATTCAGATGGCAGTATGAATATTCAACAATATCAAGTAAATGCATAATAACATTAAAATTGAATACAATTCCTACTATCTACCTTGTTTATCTCCTCTTTGTTATAATTATAATTCTCCAGTGGCTCCCATTTGGTGGTGGCCTTCAAAACAGAACACAGTATACAGAAACTCAGTAATATAAACAATGTAACGTGCAAACATACATACATAGATCCTTGATATGAAAATGAATAATTCAATAAATGTGATTGCAGGTGCACTCGGGTAATATAAGGAGAGAGGGGTTTCCCGTAAATGAAAATAAAAAGTACTGAAATCAAACATCTTTGGAGCCCATAAAATGCTTACCAGACGCACATCAAAACATTTGATTTCCTTTCCTGACGAGACATAGATATTATCTTCATTCCCTGATTCAAGGGATAAATGTTTGCAAAAGATATAAGTAAACTTATCCACTGGACACAAATTGGATGTCTCCAATTTGCATACGATACTTCTTTGATTTATATAAAAATAAGAAATCTATTATGATGAAGAGAAAAAATCTCAGAAGAGAGGGAAGTAATTGTCCTTAACATAAGAACAAAACACAGACAGAGAGTCCCCTCAAAGAAAAACACACACAGACACACACACACACGCGCGCGCGCACAGAGAGAGAGAGAGTATTGGTGGAGCAGAACATTCAACCCCTCAACGTATATATCCGCTAGGAAAACCCCATAAAAAATGGTCATGCGCATTCCACGAATAATGAATCACACCTTTCAAAATAAGGAACTTTCTATGTAACTTAAATTGCCGTGCCCCTTGCACTATTGATCACTGGATTCTGTAAAAAAGATTCATTCAACAGTCATCCAATGATCAATCATACTGCCAACTAGGGAGGCATAACGCAAGAAAGAGTAATGGTATGAATGCCCAAATGGGAATAGCATCAAAAGAAAAAAAATTATACGTGGTACTCAATAACTCACTTCTCCAGTGTACAAGTTACGAATATCACATAGTTATGGACAAAAACATAGTATCAGAGAAAATTTTATTGCATATAGACATGAGTTTATTTTCTAAGGTTTAACACATTAAACCACTCATGAACTTTATATTCCAACACATTGATCATGTGTCAGCTAAAAGAATATTAATCTTCATACATTACATACATATACAACAATGAAGCACAAATCATTTTTGTATTAATGTGATATTTTGCAAGTATCTGCATGACAGAGACTTTCAGTCAAAAGTAGATTTTGGTAAGCAATGATAAACAGACCTGACTTAAAACACAAGGAAAGAATTGGCTCGTCGCTAACATCCATAGCAATTTGCGGTTCGTCATTGCATCGTAAATCAAACCAGCAAACACGACCATCCTGTTTCGTATAGAAAATTAAATTGAAATGAAAGGGAGCAATGGTGAAGGATAATGAACCCTAATTAAGAGATAATGGAAGTGACCTCGCCGGAAGTGACGATGATGCGAGGGTTTTGAGAAGAGGCAATGCAGCAATTAACGCTGTCACCGTGACCTTTCAATCGTCGGGCTTTAAGCTTAATCTTAGGAGGTTGAAGATTAAGCGTACGCTCAGCCTCTGCCTCCACCGCAACCGATGCCATTTCTGGTTCTCTCAATTCGCGGCGTGTGTATGTATCTGTATATCTATAGGTTTTAGGAGGAAATGGAAGGAACGAAAGTGCTGTTGGGTTTGGAATTTGATATTGAAACCGCGCAACGCCGCACTCACACCGGACACCGCTAAACACAGACTGCTCCATTTCTTACCGCTAATATTTTACTCTCTTTTTTTACCAACCAATAAGGATCCTGTATTATAAGTATAAAATTAAGCCAAATCTTTATTTCCTCGCTAATAAGACGCGGATACAAGAGGTAGAAATCCTCGTAATATTAGCTAACAATAAATGTTAAATCTGAGTCAGACATGTATCATATATCTTGAGATTGTAATCCAAAACACACAATATTTGTTATAACATTTATACACCGATTAGTATCTCAATATGAATGAGAAACATCACCATTTCAATCCAAATCCAGTAAGCAACAAAATTTATTAACCAACATTCTACCCAAACACTAAAAAGTAATGTCAAACGAAAAAATATGTGCTCTTTTTACAAGCTTGAGACAAAGTGATTGGACAGACTAAGTTTGACATAAAGACCCAAAGAACAACAATAAATTACTTGTAAACACATGAATCTATCAAACTAAGAGGTTTTCCAAGTTGGTTGACATGAAAAGTGATTGGACATCCGATTGTCTGATAGAATGTAGACCAAACTCCTAAAATATCAGCCTTTGATTTGACCTCAAATGTTATGTTCATTGCCATTGCAACATTGTTCATGTTTTCTATGGTATCATTTCCAAGAATTGATATCCCGCCGTAGAGCGGAACTTGTTTTGCATACACAAACACAACTAGCTTTTGCTGACTTTTATTTGACTGATGAAACTCCTGCATCTATTATGATAAAGAAATCAACCAAATAGTTAGTTTAACCAAGTACTTTGCAAATACCGATTTTGTTACTTGTTTAGGGCAATGAAAACATGAAGAAATTAATTGGAGTGAAGATATATGTGTGTGTGTGTCTATACATGTTTTTCACCTACTACTTAGTTTACAAATTATTTATTGATGCATTCATATGCATCAAAGAATAAAGAGATTGATACTCATAAGGAATAGAAGTGAGTGATGTGATACCTGACCAGAAGCTAGTGTGAGGTCGTAATAGCGAAGTTGTAAATGAGTTGATGTTACATAAACCCCGAAGTAAGTTGCAGGATTTGTGTACATCATCTTGATTGTTGAGTTCAATGACAACAAATAGGTTGGTACTCCCGTCCGATCGTTACCAAATTGTACATCCAAATTCTCAAACTCAATGCTCTGCTCAGTTATTTTTCGTAAGTTAAAACAAATACTAGACGAATAAGAAGAACTCATAAATCAAGATGAGGTTCTACGGTATTCATTAAGTATCATGAAATCATTGTCTAAAAAAATTCATAACATAAATTTTTGTTTGAAAATACCATACAAATACTTGTCAAAGTAATAATTACATCATATTTTATATACATAAGTTAATTACCTTTATTGATTTGTTTTTGTTACAAAGAGGGTCGAAGCTCCATCCTTCATTGATCTTAAGTAAGATTCTTAAGACACTTGTTAACATTTTTCTTTAAATAACAATAATTCATATAAAAGTATCTTTAACGGAGTGAACTAAAGTGGGTAAACAATTTACTGATTGTGGGGCTAAATAACTAAAGATTTAATCAATCTATAGTTGATCTAAGTAATTTTTAGTTGAATGGTGATTCTTTATAAAGAATCCAAACTTGATCTTACATGTTTATATATTTTTTTATTGTGATTAACTTTAAATCAAAATTAATAATTAATTTAACTATTTTAATTAAAATGCATAAAAATATTAATTATTAAAGTTGTAGAAAAATTAGTTTAATAATTTTACCTAACCAAGTTGTAAAAAATAATAAATATATTTAATTTAATTTTTATTTTGAAAACTCGATATCCGGTCAAAGGACCGACTAATTCGAGGGGACCAATCTAACTGTCCACTTGCGTGGGCCTCAATTAAAGCATAAGCAAAACTATGTGTGGACTTGTCCATCGATACTAAGACCTTGAGAGGAGCACACTCCAAGATCTCAAGTTAACCACTAGACCAACTCCAAATGAGTTATATACAATTATTATAAAATTAAAAATGATGCAAAATTAACAACAATTATTATAAAAGAGAAATTTCGTAAAAAAAATTGATAAAACAAAAATTAAATATGATTGGAGATTGAAAGATAACTTTTATACATACATATATATGTATATATACGGGGAGATAAAAATACAGTGGCAGAATCCCTAACAAAAACGCTAAAAGTCTTATGAAATTGCGATTTGACAGGGGTTTTGCCAGGAGTTGAATCCCTGACAATGTAGGTCGTTGCAAATCTATTGTGAGAGGTTAAACCCCTGGAAAAAATATGAGGGGATTTCCCTGCAAAATACACTTTCACAGGGGATACTCTGCAAATTGCCAGGGGTTCAAGGTCCTGTCAAATATTCCTAGCAAATAGCCAGATTTCCAGTAGCGCCATGACCCATCACAATCACCTCAACAAAAATTATCAAATAAATTTCATCAACGTTTTTTTTATAGACAGACAAAATTGCAAAGCGATCATAAACTCTCACACACAATATGGAGGTGTCGGGATTCGAACCCGAATCATGACGTTCAGCCTAACTATTTCGACTTTTTCGTCAGTTGAGCTATGAATTATGGGACAATTTCATCAATGACTTACATTTAAACAACATTTGTTTATTTTAGTAGTATTTATTGAATGAAAGTAAATATGTTTTTTATCCCTACAAATTTATAGCCTTTTAAGTCTAGTCCCTAAAATATTTTTATTCACTTTTAATCCCTATTTGTATTTTATAAGGACAATTTTGGATGATACAAAAATATCCATTTTTTTGTAGAAAGTTTTTTAAAACAAGACTATTCTTACAAACTACAATATTATGGAGGATTAAAATTAGCATTAAAATAGGAACTAAACTTGAAAACTCATGATTTTGTAGGGATAAAAAACATGTTTAACCCTTAATTAAAGTTCAAAAAATAAATAATTAAAGAGAGAGATAATCCTTCTATAAACACACTTCTCTATAAGCACTTATAAATGTCACTCTACAACGAAGGTGCTTCTTTAGCTCAATGCTAAATAGGTGAAACACCGACTCATTGTGGATGGTCCGATTAATTTAATCATCCATTTAGGAATAAAAAATTAAGTAACAAAATTAAATAAATAAGCAAATAAGTAAATATATGTAGAAGAATATGAAAGACAGATTTTTTCATCAACAATGTTATATATGTTGTTACCTCAAAAAAAAATGTTATGTATGTTGTCGGCAAGAATAAATATGGATTTCCAATTACTAATAGTTTATGAATAAAACTATTTGCAATTACTACAAAGCCAAAGCGAAAAAGGGTACATTTTCAATGACTATAAACTAAAAAAATGTATTTTGAAATATGATGATAATAATAACAATAAAAAATAAAAATCATCATCATGAAAGTTTAGAAAATGTTACCTCAAGGTTGACACGAGGTTTGAAGCTTCTACCAACAGCCCAAAGAATAAAACAAACCACAGCGAAGATAAGAACAAAACCAAAGAAGCAGCAAATGTACTTGCGAATCGAATAATGAACAACTTCATCATCCTCATCATTTTTATAATTTTTTTCGTCAAGTTTCTTCCAAGAGGTAGAGTACCGTGAGGTGGAAGATTCACCACGAGAGTGATGATAGGAATGGTTAGGAGTTAAATCCACTGAGTTTGAACGGATTGAGAGTTTCTCAACGTCAAGGCTTTGGGGGCTCTCTACATAGTAGAGTGGTGATCGCTGGGAAGAAGAAAGGGTTCCCATGCTTTCATCGGAGCCATATTTTTTGTGTATTCTTCCTGCCATTGCCATTGCTTTGTTTAGAAACGAATAGCAATAGCAAGACCTATATATGCTTTTCTTATGAGTAATAAATTAATAATTAATAAATTAGTATTAATGGTATTTCCTTTTTCCTCCGTTGGCACGAAATTTCTTTTTTATACTAATTATATGGGATTTTATGCTAATTATATGTGATTTTTTTTCCTGTTTAGAATTCATAAATCTTTTTTATTGATAGAGACAAACCGGTGATAATGCTTTATTGTTTATTTTAAAATGAATTTAACTAGTATATTATGCCACTGCACAATTATTTTACCAATGTTATTTCAAAAAAAAAATTATTTTACCCATGTTACTTTCCTAAAAAAAATTATTTTACCAATGTTACTTACAAAAATATATTTTAACAATAAATTAAATGATGTGTTGTCACGTCAATTAATAAATATGAAAATATATGAATTTTCATATTCATTAATTGATGTAGCAACACATCATTAGATGCATGTGTAAGATGATTGTACACTAATAAAGTATATTGATTAAACTTTTTAGAATTTCAATGCGAAAAGATATTTTTTTTAGAGAAAAAATAATATGCATTGTCGGTGTAAATTAGTTTTACACTGACTTTTAATATAAATTAATGTATTTGGTATAATTATTTTTAAAAAACGGTTGTATGGCAAAATGATTGATTTATATTTCCTTAAAAAATGATTGATTTATATTGCATGATGATGCAAAGAAATATAAATTAATGTATTTGGTATAATTATTTTTTAAAAACGGTCGTATATATGGCAAAATGATTGATTTATTTTTCCTTAAAAAAAATGATTGATTTATATTGCATGATGATGCAAACCTATTTTATACCGTTGGTGCATCACCATTGCTCTTTTTACTAATCTTGGGGTATTTTATTTTTACAATTTTTTTTTTAAATTTGGTTTTATTTGTAAAAAGTATTTATGTTATTTTAATGTTGTACAACAAATATTGTATAAGTTATGATATCAAAACTTTTAGTTGAGTCTAACATAACCTCACAAAACTGATTTTTTTTATAAAAATAAATAAAAATAAAATCCCACAAAATTGAATTTGTAAGGTTGAATCCAGTCAAAATCAATTCCTAATATGATTGACCTAACTCAACCCTATAAAATCCGTTTGTGAGATAAAAATAACACCGCTTATAAACACATTGTTAAGTCATATCTAATCAAGTGTGTGATTCTTTAACAATATGTTTGTTAATGATGATTTCTTTTTACTTTAATAATGAAAAGTTTTTGAAGGAAAAACTTTTGAATGAAAAGTTAAGAGCTACTATAAATTATGGAAAATTTTGTAGTTTTGAAAAGAATGCTGTAGTGTTTATTTGTGAATCGTGATAGTACTTGGTACATTTTTTATTTTTTTTTGAAGGAATGATAGTAGTAGTTTTGTTTTAGTCCAATCCGTGTGCATTCAATTATATTTATTACGTAGATAATTAAGAGATACTCCCACTTATTACGTAGATAATTAAGAGATACTCCCAGGGCATCTAATACTCCATATTTACTATAAAAAAAAAACTTCATATTAGCAGTAAATTCCGGAATTAAAAGTGGATCCAAATATAGGCTAGTGAATAAAAAAAGTCCGGAATTAAATATCATATCAGTCCCGTAAGTATAGCTCAGTTGGTAGGACAATGCATTATTATATGTAGGGGCCGAGGTTCGAACCTCGAACACCCCACTTGTTCACCTTATAAGGTGAATTCTAGCCACTAGGCTACCTGACAAAAAAAAATAAAAAATATCATAACATATTATTTATAGGGTCTTGCTAACCGGTGTTTTAAAAGCCTTGGTTAAAAAATCAATTAGTAGAAATTTTATCTTGAAAATATTAGTTTTTATTTTTGTCTTAGCAATAATTATACCACTTTCGATACAAAACTTATTAATTTTAACACTTTAACCAACGCTCAAAAAACACTCATTAGCATTCTCCGTATTTTTAAAGTATCATCACATATTATTATTATTATTTTAGCCACCATAGCAATATTATTATGCTTTTAATTGAATAATAATTTTTCTTTTGTCAAGTATTTTGGTGGCTAAAAATTTACTTCTTAATGTAAAAACTGAAAAATTGAAGGTTTAGACCTCTGATTTTGCATATCAAATATCCCTACCAAATAATATATGTTAAAATTTCACTCCAAAAATGAACAAGTGAATACTCACTTTAGTTTCTTAAAAAATCTCCAAAGTAAAGTTTAGCCCCTGAAAAAAATCTATTTTTTAAGAAATAAAAACCGAGAGAACTTAGTCCTCACCTGAATCAATATCATATTAAGAAAACGATATCATATTAAGAAAACGGGACAACTAAGTCTCCAACAATATTAATATTAATGACAGGTGGCGGTGGATATTTGATCTCGTTAACAGTCACTCTGTTAGGGGGACTTATCACTTTCTCTCAACGGTCGATGCTCCTCATGAACAAGGCTTGTCCGTTGATATTTGACATAAGCAGATTCCGCTAAAGGTTTCATTGTTCACTTGGAGACTTTTTCGCAACAAGCTTCCAACCAAAGATAATCTCGTTCGGCGTCAACTTCTTCAAACCGGTGACAACATTTGCATGGGTGGGTGCGGCTCTTTGGAGACCGCATACCATCTTCTTTTCGGCTGCAACACTTTTGGCAGTGTTTGGTCTGCGGTTTTGCAGTGGCTTGGCTTATCGTTCGTCGCTCCGGCATGGAGTACTAATCATTATATACAGTTCGGTCAGATAGCGGGGTTTCCGCGTTCTTCTTACAATTTCTTTCGAATAACCTGGTTAGCTTTGTCTCGATTATCTAGAAGGAAAAGAATAACAAAGTGTTTCAACAGAAGGTTGCAGCTCCTCAAATTTTAGCTGACAAGGTTAAATTGTTATCTTTTCAATGGCTAAAGGCAAATATGTTACATTTTGTTTTTAACTATCATGATTGGTGGCAGCACCCTTTGTCTTATATGGGTGTCAGACTGTAATCTTCTTGTTTTTTTTCGGTTTCCTTTCTTCGATGCTTGTGTTTTATGCACCAGTGATTTTTGTTTGTACTCTTTTTGATGATTCTCTTTTGCACGCCTTGTGCGAGATGAATCACCAATGATTATTTAATTCCATTCTGGCTTGTTCAAAAAAAAAAAAATCTCCAACAATAAATAAAAAGGGACTAAATTGTTTCTTTTTCATTCTTGTTTTTTCCTGTTTAATTATTAGATATATAATTGTCTTTTTTAATAAAAAAAATATCATTTGAAGCACCCTAATATTCTTCTACTAACAATATATGAAAGTTGAAGTACAACGAAATTTCATAATTGTCCTCTTTAAAACTCATAATCTCTTTAGTTTTATGTGCATAATGGTCATTTTGCAAAATTGAATTTAATTGTTTTTTATTTTTTAAATTAATTATGGATAATGGTTATCACAACTGGAGCAAATTTCCACGGATAACTATGAAACTAATTAATTTATTAAAAAAATTACGGTTAGTGGTCATCACAAATCTAACAAATTTTCACGGATAAATATAGAATCTATCTATTTATTTTTTTTAAAATAACTTAAAAACAAATAATATGTAATATGATATAACAAATTTCCACACATATTTGTTTTTTTTGATACAAAATTGTTTTTTAATGACTTTTAAAATATTATTTTTTAATTAAAAACAAAAAGGTGTAGCCAATTTTTTCTCTACAAAAAAAAATTGTAACTAACCTTCACTTTCATGGATAGATGGATATAACAAATTTATTTGTTTTTTGGATGCAAACTTAAAAAGTCTTTGGAATACTTTTAATTTTAAAATGTTATTTATTTTTTAATCTACTAACAATATATAAAATAATTATTTAAAAAAATTGTAACTAATCTGCACTTTCATGGATAGATGGATATAACAAATTTATTTGTTTTTTGGATGCAAACTTAAAAAGTCTTTGGAATACTTTTAATTTTAAAATGTTATTTATTTTTTAATCTACTAACAATATATAAAATAATTATTTTAAAAAAACAATATATAAAAATCAAAACTCAATAAAGTTTCATAATTGTCATTTCTTAAAGCCAATATATTGTCATGATAACCGTGGACGACTATATTTTTATTTGATTTTGGAGATATAAGCACATAAATTCTACAATGCGTGCGGTGTAAATATACAATACAGTGATGTTGATTTGATAAAAAAAAAATGTACAGTGTTGCTGATATTTTGAAAATAGTCACGAGTATTTCAAATTTTATCATATCGACTATCACATATCGTTACATAAAAAAAAATTGTCAAAAAATAAATAAAAAATTGTTACATAAAAAAAATCTGCATATATAAGCATATAAAATCCTCAACGAGTGCGGTGCAAATATTTAACGGTGTTATAAATATAAAATAAAAAGTTTTTTTTTACAGAATAAAATAAAAAGTTATTTAATATAAACACTACATGAATGTTGATATTCTGAAAATAGTTGAGTTTCCAAAATTTTATCATATCTATTTTCTCATATATGTACATAAAAAATTTATTTATGCACATATAAGTCATAAAATCTACAACAGGTGCGGTATAAACATTGAACGATGTTTTGCATATATAAAATAAAAAGTAATTCAATATAATCACTATATTAATGTTTATATTTTAACAATATTAAAGAGTTTCCACAATTTTTTCCTATCAAAATTCTCATATATTTTCATAAAATTTGTTTATGCATATAAAACGTATAAAATCTGCAACGGGTGCGATGTAAACATTGAATAGTGTTTTGCATATAAAATAAAAATTTATTTAATAGAAAAAATTATATTAATTTTTATTAACTTGAAAATAATCATGAGTTTTAAAAATATTATTTTATTCCTTCAAAAAAAAATTATTAACTTTCTTATATATGTATATAAAAATTTGGTATCGTACATAATAAAATAAAATCCACAACATATGTGATTCAAATATTTAACATATTTTTGTGTATATAAGAAAAAAATTATTCAATAGAAACATTATATTAATGTTGATAATTCCTTAAACATTTGACAATATTAATAATGTAATTATTTTTTATATGATTACCGCAATGTTATGTGACCCGTGCGGAAGCACGGGTCTATTACTAGTTATTAAAATAAAAGAAAACAAGGAAACAAGCACTTGAGTAGACTAAAACTAACGAGAAAAAGAGTGTTGGTCCAAGAGAAATTCTAATATGATCACATGAGCAAATAAAAAGTGTTTGGTCACACACACATAAAGAAATATTTTTTTAATAATAAAGAGAAAATTGATAAAAATAATGATTGAATATTTTAAAGACCATCTTTTTATGTATGTGTCCAAACACTATTGATTTGGTCTTGTGTCCATGAAAGAATACCTCGTTGGTCCAAAGGCAAAAACTCCACTCATGCGAAGCCCAAATGTATCAATGACTTTTTTTTGAAGGAATCAATGTCTTAATTATGAATTACGATCAACAAACGTTGGCCTAAACATAAAGGACTCTATTTTGTATGAAAACTCAATTGATTATATAAACTCCAAATTATATCAAACAAAGAGAAATTCTAATATGGTTAAAAGGATCACATAAATAGTATTTGGTCACAGAAATAGTATTTGGTCACACACACATAAAGAAGTATTTTTTAATAATAAAGATGAAATTGGTAAAAAGATGATCGAATATTTTGAGGAGAATATTTTTATATGTGTGTGTCCAAACATTATTGATTTATTCTTATGACCATGGAAGAATACCTCTCAAACACAATACTATAGAATTTATTATCTCCGCACGTCCAACAACATTATGGATTCCTTAAAAAAAAAAAATCTGGATTATAATCTATAAGGTGTAAAAACACGTTGAAAGACCCTCCAATGCCCAACAACATTTCGGATACCACAATTTTTTGAGATCGCAAAAAATACACACTCATCATGAGTATAAACAAAATCTACATCAAAGTACATGATAAAGATGTCTCAGAAGGTTCCTTCCTCCGGCTAATCTGCAACTATATGACGCACTTTCCATTTAATTATTCATTGTGACGCAAGACCATTCAATTTCAACATCTAAGTATTAGCATTTTCTTTCCTTTCGTGGAAAATACCAGGAATCAACTTGCTTTCATATGTTATCACCCTGTCCTACAAAATGTGTCCACCATTGAATTATTTTCAATTTTCTTACAAATTTTGTGTTATCTCGTGGATTCCAGTGAAAAAAAATGATGCTTTTATATGTTAATTTTTGCTTGAATAATATTACACGATGTTGTGAGGCAATTACATGATATAGATTTGCTTGAATTGAACTGCGTTTCATGGGAGATCATATAAAGGCGGCATGCAATACATTGGGTACAAAATATTTAATTTAATCAACCAGCTTTGCACAGTACCCATATTTTGGGCTCTATCTCTAACAATACACTAATACATTGTTTGAATAAAAATCACTAGACTTATCATCTTAATATGATTAATTAAGCCTATTTTTTGTTTCACGGTTATAGCAAACAAAATTGATTCTGAAGTTGTAAAATTCATTTGGACATGTTTGATTGTTTTTGAGTAAAATTGATTTTATCTTCAGAATTGATTCCTAAGTCTAATTTGAAGCTAGTTTGTAGATTTTAAGTCAAAATGTGATTTTTATACTAAATTTCTTTGTTCAAATCAATAAACGTATCCAAACATAAATTAATTTATTCAACTCAATTTTTAAATAAAATCAATTATTTAAAATCAATTTTCATCACCACAAAATCGAAAGTTCATTAATACTACTCACCATCATAGCATAACATGAACATAAATTATACAGACATGACTAAAATTTATACACAACAACGATAATAGATGGGGTAGCATAGCATTAGCATGCATGCATTAATAGATTGATGATATAATGTAAAATAGTTATATCCCTTACACATAGAGAAAATAGTACTTATGGAATGGGGTAGCATATATAGCATTAGGATGCATTAATTAAACTTGAGAGTTCATCAAGTGAACCTTAGAAATAGGTTCATTTGAGATTGCAACTGCATAAGCCCATGCCTTGAGATGTTTTTTCATTGCCACATCATCATCCAATGGAGGCATTTCACCTTGCTGCTCAGTAGTTTCAAGCATCTCATGCTTATTATTATTTGATGATGATGACCCCTTCTCCTTAAACTTCCTGATTCTCCTCTCTCTCTTCTTTGTTTCCCTCTCAGATTTTCTCACCACTTCTTCTTCAACTGCTGAGGATGAATATTTTTGGCACACTGCGGTCTTGTTGTCGATATTCTGTGTCTCACTTTGCAAGTCAGTTTTGGGAGGGCTTGAAGGTGAAAATGGATGAGTCAAAGAAGGTTCATATGTGGAGTTGGTCAAGATGTTAGCGTAAAACCAGAGAGAGTCTAGATTCTCTGTCACACTTGAACCATCCATGATTCTATTTGTTGGTGAAAGAAATGATGAAATAAGGTTGTGTAATAAGTACGGTTAGTTTTAGTATTTATTTGATACTACTAAGGTTGTGTAATAAGTACGGTTTTCATTCCCAAATTGGATGTTTCCTAGTGTCTAAAAAATGACAAACATTTCTGGCTGGTTGTTTTTGTTACTCGTGGTCCAAACTGCCCTTGGGAATCTGAGTTGTGTTTGGGAAGCAAACAAAAAAATGTGCTCTCATCACCAAAACTAGCTGCCGCAAATTGTTGCAACTTTACCTAAGCAACTTTGTTACTTTCTGGTTTTCGTATCAAATCACACAAAACAATCAAATGTCTTCTTCAACGTTATTTGAGAAAATATGTCATTGGATCCAAATATCTCAAGAGAAATGTGATGTGATAATTTAGTTCAGTTTAGATTACATTGCTTACATGAAAAATATCGGATGTGATACAATTAATTGTAGTTTGGTTCAGATCGATTTATTTAGTTTTTACAAATGCATAAATGCATACTGATATTTTCTACGTTAACATATATAACATATAATATATCAAAATTAGCTTTACGAAGTAACAATAATCAATAATGTTCTTCAAAAAAGAAATTCAATAATGTTCTTGATAAACATATCATATAAAATTAAATAATCATATTTATCTATCTATCGTTTCAGAGAAGAATGTAAAGTTTTTCTATCTATAATTGAGAAGATTTGTCGATCGGTTAGTTAGTCATGAGTAGTATTTATTGAGGTGAATTCTTACAGTTTTTGTTCATCTTAGAAGATGGTGATGGGATGACATAAAATGTGGATGAGAAGTCGTGTACTAAAGAAATTGAAGTTTGCATGGTTGAGAGGTTTGTTACTGGTCGTACCACTAAAGTTTACACGATGATCAATCTTATAGTGATCGAATACAGGCGTTTCTATAAGTGAAGTATCATAGGGAGGTGTTCTTCTTTAAATATTTTGATGTACACGATAAAAGAGTGATTCAAGGATGATCAATGGTCGTTTGATGGATATTTGTTGTCTACAGGCAAATCAATATAGTGACATGCTAATTAAGGGTTCATGTCTAATGATTGTTGACCTATCTTATATCAGAAAGAACTGTGAATTATAAGGGCAATGTCGTTGCAGAATTTATACAATATGATCCAATAAAGGATTTAAGGCGACCATTCATGCGAAACAAGACTCAAATAGACATCCACATGTGTTTAAAGAGGAAACGGCAGATCAAGATGCCAAAAGAAGTATAGATTACATTGCAGTTTAGGTATGAGAATTTAGGGAAGTTTGAATTATGTGTGAAGTGTAGATCTTAGGGTGAACTCAAAGAGGCCAACAAGAGAATGTGAAGCCAGTAGCTGATGATTGATATAAATGAGAGGAATGCGAAATTTACAAAGTGTGATGTACAATGTATGATAAATGTATGGAAATCTTAGGGCATAAATAAGTGGACCAGCTTGAGCCGACGACCGAAGATTAATCAAAATGGGAGGAAGGCGACATTTATAGAAAGTGTCATGAGTCAATGTGATGCATAATCCATAATAAATATTGAGGTGAATCCATAATACAAGAAGAAACACAATATAAAAGCAGACAAGTAGACATGTTAGTGTTCGTCCGAACGCTAATAATATATAATGAGTATATGAGATTTTGCCCTCCCTTTTCTTTCTTTTTTTTACCTCCCTTTTCTTATTCTTCTATTTATACTCGTAAATAAATTTGTCCTTATAAATATTATATATATCGTTGGTGAAATTGAAAAAGATAAAATTTTTATTATACTATCAATGTTATTAAAAAAGATAAACATGATTTTCTTCAAAATTTTATAATCTACACACATTAATGTGATAAAAAAGGACAAAAAAGTTAATACTAAAAATAAATAGAAATTATCAACGAAGTTGTATTTTAACGAAAGTGATCAATATCTGACAATGAGGTGAATCAAATTCAAATTATGACTAGGATAAGTAAGTACTCATAACGAAAAAATTATTTTTATCAAAACTTATTTTTTTTAGAAATATCCAAAAGTGATTAAAATTAAATATAGATTAAAAAAAAAGTAAAATTGATATATACTTCCATCTGATCTTACATCCTCATCATCTTAGCACTTTAGTCGTACAATACGCAAAGCAGAGCCGCTTCCGAAGCACCGGTAGAAAAAACAACGCTTCTCATCTTCTCCATCTACTCTCTTACGTCACTGTAAGCACTTTCACTTTTTCTTTTCTCTCTTAATTGAGAGTATACTATACCCTTTTCTTTCATCACTAAAACCTGAAAAAAATTATGCCACTTTTAGCCCCTTCATCCTCTGCAGCACCTTTTTGTTTTTCTCAATGTAACATTTACAATTCTAATTCCTTCACCCCTTTTCGACATAGAATTGTTCCCATTTATAAAACAAGACATATAGGTATGCATCAAAATGTGTTACACAAGTATGCATCAAAATGTAAGGAGAATGATGGTGATTTATACACCGAAGAAGGCTCCATGTCCTTTGATTGGGACGATGTAGAAGAAGAAATTGTTGAAGATGAAGGTTCGCCATGGGAAGGTGCTGTTATATACAAGAGAAATGCTTCAATCTTACATTTGGAGTATTGTACTACTTTGGAGAGATTAGGTCTAGGAAACCTTTCAACTCATGTTTCCAAAAGTAAGGCTTCTTTTATGGGTTTGCGAATTACGAAAGCAGTGAAGGATTTTCCCAATGGGACTCCGGTTCAAATTTCTATTGATGTGACCAGGAAGAAGAAGAAATTGAGGCTTGATGGGATTATAAAAACTGTCATCACGCTTATGTGTAATAGGTATTACCCTATCATCTCTTTTGTGTTTTTCTTTCTCGATTTTACACTGTTTTATATTTGTGTTTGTTGCCTTAGATTAATCCTTCAGGCCTCAATTGATAAAATTTATGTGGTTAAATTGCATTTGCTTTCTTTATGTTTGTTTATGCATCATCTGCAAATATATCTAATATCCCAAAAATGTGATAAGTTAGAAAGAAAGAAATAACCCCTGGACACCTGGAATCCACAAAGCATCAACACTTCAAATTGAAGGCATCTCCAGTGTTGATGTGTGTTGGTCTACGTGTAACTGTAGTGTCATGTCCAGCGCCCATCAATGCTTCATAGCCCAGAATTGGTCTCCTCTCCCCTATCTTCCCGTCCCATTAGTTTTGCTAAAACCATGTAGGAATCATGCTGATCAGGAATAGGGTGAGTTGTTGTACGTGTCTCATAACATGGAGTAGCCGACTTGTTTTTAGTTTAATCAGGAAAAAGATATACAACTAATTAGCCAGGAGTGTCTGCTCCATTTCAAACAGCATTAAGAAAAAAATCCTGCCTACTACACTGAAATACACTTTTTGGAGTACTCTTTTTCTCTCTAATTGAAACTTTCTTAATCACTCTCTATTCTTTACATACGATGTAAAACCAGTTGATGATAAGAGGAAAATTTATTTTCCCGCATATTTAAATAGTCGTAACAAGAAAACATCAGTGTAAAAGATATTATTTCTTTCTCTCTGCATTGACAGCATCCCTTAAAGAAAGTTATAGCTTGTGATTATAATGGTGGCATGAGTGCCTTTTATTTCTTACTCGGTATGATTTTTAACATCTAAAGCTAAGACTACTGAAGTGCTTGCTTGATTTGACAAAATTGAAAAATTGCAACTTTTTAACCAGTTACAGACACCGTTCCTTGTCTGTTTGATGCGTACTCTGTGTCTATATTTTATTACAACCCACTTACCAAGCTAATATGAAGGCTGAACCACTGAAAGCATGAGTTTGTTTGATATGAGGAAAATTTATTTTCCCGCATATTTAAATAGTCGTGCTAACATTCTTGTCCCGGCCTGTGTTGCAATGAATGGTTTCATGTCCTGCATCATTTTGTAGACAATATTTAGCCGGCCAGTGAGTTTGCTTGGAACATGTCTCTTATTTTACCAGTCAGCTTAAGAATTAAATGGAAAGATATAGGATGGTATGTGGTATTGTGTGCATTCCTTTGTTGCTTTTGCGAATGTGAAACTTCAATTTAATGGAGTCTGCTCACCTAGTATCTACTACCTCCATGAAGTTTATCCTTTACAGTATTTATCACTGCTTGCTCATTGATTAGAAGAAAAAATGATAATAATTAAGGGTATTTTGATAAAGTAATATTAATGCAGTTAAACATTTGAAAGAGTTCCTTTAAAAGGAGCAACGAAATTTTTCAAGAGGGTCTTATATTTAGGGACAAAACTAGTACAATATATCTAAATCTTCTCTGTTTTACATTCAGTCCTTAGCTTCATTGCTGATCTTTGATTGATTCATTGCTGTTGAGAAAACAGTACAATTGATTTTTTCAATAATGTTATGTAATCATTGATGAGATTCACCTATAAACGGACATACTCCTACATTTTTAACCGGAAGTTGAGTTTGCATTTGATGATTCTTTTGTCAATTTGATGATTGTTTTGTTTGTACTTTGCACTACATGGAAATGATAAAGTTCATACTGCTTTATTAAAATTTGGAGTAATTGACTGCATTTGTTGGATGACACTGAAAGCAAGGATGCAAGAACCAAGCAATTAGTTGTCGGTGTCCTCTTTACACGGAATGTTGCATATCTATTCTATACTGTGTTGGATTTCCCTGTTATATCATATTATATTACATGTTGGATGTTGCATATCTATTCTGTACTGTGTTGGAGTAAAGGGCAAGATGCAGTTTTAACAATGGAAGCTATGTCTTACCACAAGGATTCCATCATATTTGAAACCTTGTACCAAACACCTCTTAATATTATATTCCTGTTAAACCTGTCGAAATAAACCTATGTGTATGACATGATACAACTCTCGCTTCCATATTCTCTTCTGCATAACTTACACAAACAGAATGTAGTACGTACTTCTTTCTCTGCCCACTCCCCATGCTTCATATACTGAGCTATAACTAGAACGAGAGAGAGAGAGAGAGAGCAAAGTGGAGGTTACTAGTGGATGTTCTGTTGTATATTTGTATTGTAGAGTCTGAGGTTGGGTGATGGTCAATAGACCTTATAGACGGAAACACGACGTTTCAGAATGTACGGTGTAACTGGACTTAAATGCTGGTCCAGTTAATTACAGATGCTTTCCTCTCAATGTTGCCACCCCCCGGTTTGTTTTATGATTTTTTTTCCGGAACAATAGTATTCCATTATCAATCTCAGTTTATTAAAGCTTACACAATGCCAAACCTGATTTTGGTGTGATAATAGCATGTAATTCTTTGGCAGTTGTAGTGACATGGTATCTCATGTATGTTTACAACAATTTCTAACAGATTTATTCCCTCTAGGCATCTAGATGCAATGCATCACAACTACAGTCTTATCTATTGTTCACTTGCTTAGTCGTAGAGTATTTTCCTGGATATTTATTTTATTGTTCTATCATTCTATGAGAATTGAGGTACTAAAAAGTGTAAATGTGCAGTTTCATGCAAGCACTTGTTGAATAAAGTAACAAACCAAAAGGCGTGCCCGTCAACAACAACAACAACAACCAAGCCTTGTCCCACTAACTGGGGTCGGCTACATGGATCAAATGACGCCATAGTGTTCTATCATAAACCAAATGTGGATCCAACTCATTGACCTCTAAATCCTTTCTAATGGTTTCTCTAATAGTTTTCCTAGGTCTTCCTCTACCTCTTTTAACTTGACCCTCCTCCATTTGATCTACTCTTCTGACCACGGCATCTACGGGTCTTCTCTCTACATGCCCAAACCATCTAAGTCTATTTTCTACCAACTTTTCTACTATAGGTGCTACCCCCACTCTCTCTCTAATGGTGTCATTCCTAATCCTACCATGTCTAGTCTTACCACTCATCCAGCGCAACATCCTCATCTCTGCTACACTTACTTGATTCTCGTGTTGACTCTTAACCGCCCAACACTCCGTACCATACAACAACGCCGGTCTGACTGCTGTTCGATAGAACTTTCCTTTCAACTTAAGTGGTACTTTCTTATCGCACAAAACCCCTGAGGCTCTTCTCCATTTCAACCACCCAGCTTGGATACGATGACTTACATCTGCTTCTATTTCTCTGTCATTTTGTACTAAGGACCCAAGATATTTAAACCGTGTAACTTGGGGAATGATATGATCTCCAACTTTCACCTCTAAGGTAGACCTACTTCTTCCGCTGAAGTTACATTCCATATACTCCGTCTTGCTTCTACGCTTCTAAGGCTTGCCTCCAGGTCTCTAGCTTCCCGTTCACTTCCTCCCTCGACTCACCAAGCAAGACTACATCATCTGCAAAAAGCATACATCTCAATGCTAACTCTTGGATGTGTTCCGTCAAGCCTGAAAAAATGATATTGGTTGTTCCATGTGAAAATAAAAGAAAGAATATACAAGCATAGTTCCTTGCATGTTCTATATTGTTTTATTCCACAGTACAGATTATTTCTTCTACCTTCTTTTCAATCAAAATAACATGTTTCAATGTGATTTTCTGTTGAAGGTGTTGCATGCCATCTGCTGAGAGCATATTCTCTGAGTTCTCCCTTTTACTCACTGAAGAACCACCTGCTAATGAATCAGAGACTATGGATTTTGGTGTTATTTTTGGGGAAGATAAAATTCCAACCCTTGGAAAAAGTGGCGATGACGATGAAGATGCACTAATCGATTTGGATGATCAATTATATTTTCCTCCTGAAGAGAAACAAATTGACATTTCAAAAAACATAAGAGACAGGGTGCATCTTGAGATTACCATGAATTCAGTTTGTGATTCTGGATGTAAAGGTGTGTGCCTGAAATGTGGTCAAAACTTTAACACCGGCAATTGCAGCTGTAGCAAAGAGGAAGTAAAAGAAGAAAGCTTTGGCCCACTTGGAAATCTAAGAGAGCAGATGCAATTGTAACATGAATAAGTTCATGTTTGGGATTTTCTAGTAAATCAGTAGCTTTTGTGAGTTTGATACACTAACATGTTAAGGCATGCTTAGAGTTTCTTGCTCAGGATGTATTCTTTTAGTTACAGCTAGGCCTCACAGCTATCTTTGGAATTCATTTGTATTGATAATTGGTAAAACATTGTCTAAATATCTTTTGCTTAGTTCTTTATAATCAAAGTCAAACCCATAGGGTGCTAGAAGGGTGATTTTTTTTGTCACCAAAAAGGTGAAATTTTGCGCCAAAAGGAGTATTTCTCTTCAGATTCAAGTATGCCACACCACCTTCTGAGGTATTATCCGCTTCATGAGTAAAGCCTTTACAGGTTTTGTCTTTTATAAATGGTGACTCATTGGATTAAATAGTGTGGGTGATGATTATAAACTACCATTGATCTCGATTCCCAAACAATGTAAGACTTTAAAGGTGTATTAGGTCAATTGTAGTGCTAGACATTCTTGTTCTATTAGTGAATCGGATCTTTGGTATCTTGCTTTAGTTGGATCATTTATTCTTATATCACATTTGCCGTGAAGCCAACTAAGCGGTCGGCAGACAAGTTCGTCAAGTATGATTTATGGATGACACTTTTAAATAATTTTTTGTTGTCATTTCTGGTTTTGCCTTCTTAGCATTGATGACTAATAGAGATTTTTTTGGTGGACAGGACCCCTTCATTCTATAAAAGACTTAATTTCACTTTTAGTTCCTCTATTGACACTCATGAAAATGGTCTTCCTATTTTAAAGTCGAACAATTTGATCCATATTTTTAATACAAGAAGCAATGGTGTGGCACATTTTTAACCAAAGTGGCATGAAAAATGATGATTTAACAAAATCCAAGTAGAAATACATATGTGAAAACAATTAATTAAATGATACATAAATAAATTACAATATTGACAATGGAATCTGAAATTAAATAACAAAAATGAATTATGGTAGTACTTTTTTTTAACCATCAAGCAACATTTAGTTAAAAAAAAGCATTAAGCAACATATAATGAATTGAGTTGCTTTGTCAAAATTGGCAAAATCACACAGATTGCAAACCAAATGATTCTCAGCCGTGGATAAGAATCAATCGAACGCTTCCAAATTCCAATCTCGTTTAATGTAAAATCGTCACACGGATCGCCACGGTGTCCATAACTACAATCCTCAACCGTCGATAAGATTCAATCCAACGCTCAGAATCTCCTTCAATCTAAGATCTTCACGTTATATAGTATATAACCATTCCAACGATACTCCAATTCTCACTTCATCACAATTCAAAATCTAGGGTTCGAAAATGGACGCTAGCACAAAGGTGACGAAGAAAGGAGCAGGAGGAAGGAAAGGCGGAGGACCAAGGAAGAAGTCGGTAACAAGATCAATCAGAGCCGGACTTCAATTCCCAGTCGGAAGAATCGGGCGTTACTTGAAGAAAGGTCGATACGCTCAGCGTGTCGGTACCGGTGCTCCTGTATACCTAGCAGCTGTTCTTGAATATCTTGCTGCTGAAGTTCTTGAATTGGCTGGTAATGCAGCACGTGATAACAAGAAGAATAGGATAATTCCAAGGCATGTGTTGTTGGCTGTGAGGAATGATGAAGAGCTTGGGAAATTGCTTGCTGGTGTTACCATTGTTCATGGTGGTGTTCTTCGTAATATTAACCCTGTTCTTGTGCCCAAGAAAAGTGAGAAAGCTGTTAAGGAGCCTAAATCTCCTTCTAAGGCTAAAAAGTCTCCTAACAAGGCTTAGATTAGTTTTCTGATTTGTGTTTATACGATATGTGATCTAGCTAGGTTTTCTTATCGGGGAATCAGATTTAATGATATCAACGAATGTTTGATTTAACTCAGATCCATATTTTTTTTTTCAAAGAAGAAAATCAACTTTTGAAGGAAATATATGATTACCGATGACTAAATTATTTGATTTCAACCACGGTAGACAATTAAAGGTTCAAATAGAGCAGTTGACAATGTTTGGTCCAACTTCGGTTTAGTTGATTGAATTCTTTTTGGCTTAAGCAACAATATCTTTTTTGTTAGACGTGTAATTCAGCTATGTTAAATCAATTTAACCATGATTTTGATATCAAGCCAATTCTAACTTTGTTCCCTTTGCTATTAACACATTGGTATTACAAAAGGAGCACATTTCACACCAAAGAAAATGTGACATGTCAAAATGTTTAAAATATAAGACAATCCACAACAGAGCACCTCAAATTAAGTGTTTAAATGGGTCACATATGTCCACCTTACTCATTTTACAGTAATACTTACTAAACATCGATTTTCTTCAACCTAACATCTCAAAAGAAATTATTAAATAGGTCACACAAATAATTCTATATAATTACATTTCAACAAAATTTCTTTATTTTATTAAATGGAATCCGCAAAAAATGAAGAGAGAGAAGATGTTTCCATAACCATCTTTCTCCATAGACACTCATATATTATACTCCACAATGGGGGTGCCTATTTAATGTGGTGTTAAATAGGTGAAGCACCTACCATTGTGGATACTCTAATGTAGTAAGTGTATGCTTGAATAAACTAAAGATTTGGCGAAATTAAGGGGATAATGTGATTTTGTTGAAATTTTAAAATGTTTGTTTTGTCAAAATTGTAGAGAGGTACCATGATTTCATCAAACTAACGGTTAATTTAGGTACGCATAAAAAGATAGAAAATCATAAAATCTATGCATCAAAAAAGAAATGTCAATTTTCATTCGTCTAGTTTATTGATCATTCAACATTCATCCTTCCTTCTATACACAAGAAAAAGCATACAAAGTGAAAGGATGTTAATCTGTACGGTTAGAGGACCCTCAATTTTGAGGTCTTAAACGAGTCTCACGTGTACACATCATCACTCTTTTATAATTTTTTTAATAACAATGCTTAATAAGCATTCGTCCACTCTAATTGAGACTCTATAATAAAATGTCTAAATAAAACCCACCAATAATTTTCTTTTGAGAGATCCGCCAATAACTCTTTATCATTTACATTTCAACAAAAACAATAGTACAATAATTATTTTAATAAAAAGCATTGTGTGGTCTACTTAAGAATAAAAGTTTTAAGTGAGACCCTGAGTCTTTAAAGACCTAAACAAATTTCCCCACAGGTTTCTATTAAGTACTTATCATTGTAGATATGCTCTTATTGATCATTCAACATTTTCCACGTGCATCTTTCTTCAGCTATACCTTGCTCACGTTTTCTTTTTAAATAATTGTACTTTTAGTTAGGGGAAGGTATGACATCAGTCTGGTTGCATCTTCTCTGCTGTCACAATATTTTTCAAACACAACAAAAATCATTTAATTCCTTTTCTCTTACATATACTGGAAAAATAGTGACAGGAGGGATTTCTATCCTTTCTATTAATGGTAGAAAATGACCACTAATTTAAGTAGTTGCCACACATTAAAGATACTTTTTAATTTTCATTTCGCATCTCTATTCCTCCATTAATCTCGCAATAACAACCGTCATATTTGATTATTTCACACAATTTTTTCAATAATGATAAAGAAAATCACGATATAAAACTTGTGTTTGTTTCTGTAGCTGCAGCCGTAGAGCCCATGTTGGCTCGTTCAGCTGATGCTAGTAATTGTAGCTTCGTTAAAATCAGTTAATTTTGCTTTGGGACGTGGGAAACTCATGGCGAAGGCAGTTCCAAACATCCATAATAGGGTGTTTGGTACTGCGGCACTTTAAGAGTGCGTTAACGTGGAAGCTGTATAGCTTCTCTGTTTTCAGGGTTTTAAGATTTTTTTATTCAAACTGTCTCATATGACAAATTCTTTAGCTAACTAAGCAAAGACTAAACCAAGTTTCTGTATTTAGCATCTGAAGCTATTATCACTTGTGATTGTGAGCAATTGAAGTATTGAACATAAAGAAAACCAAGTTTCATTTTCCTCCAATCAAGAAGTATCTACCAAATACTTGGGAGTAGAAGTATTACCTGCCATCAATCTAACCACAACATAGATTATTATTAGACCTATTGAGCCAGTAGATTTCAAATACTGAATTAAATTTCATTCCTTTCTGTCAAAAATTACACATTACAATGGAATGTCAAATTCCAGAAAAAATTGACAGGGAAATAACTACACAGAAAAAAATGTTACATTATCCTAAAACTAAAAGTATAAACCAAACAATTTCAAGGATATTATTTAGCAAAAATGTATATTTGAGAAAGAAGAAGAAGAAAAAAAATTAGATTTATGAAACATGAACTGCATCATCTCATCATCTAACAGTAGAAGCAACAGTTTGTGCCCACAATCTGAGACTATTTTTCATGTCAACTTCATTGTTTATAGCAGGAACTTTCCATTTCATCAAAGGGTTCTCTTTTTTTCTCCAATCATAAACCTCCCAAGCTTCAGAAAGATAAGGTCTTTGAACCACAGATTCATCATAAACATCTTCTTCTTCTTCGTCTTCATTTTTCTTCCCAAGTCTCTGTAACCCAGGAATAATTTCAACCAAGCTTGAATCTTTATCTGCCTCAGAGAAAACAAAACCCAGATCCATAAACCCTTTTAGCTCCTCAAATTCAAGGTCAGATAAACTTTTACTTTCTCTTTTCTTCTTAACAACCTTGTTCATGTTGTTGTTGTTCTTCTTAGGTAACAAAGTTTGTGTTTGTACTAGGTTGTTTTCATCTTCTGAGTCTGTAACTTCTTTACCTGAAAGAATAGTTTGAAGCTTTGAAGGAATCATATTAAGAACAGAGTCTGGTGAAAGAGAGTCATGGTTGAAACATGCAATAGATTGGTCACTCATGGATCTGTTATGAACAGTACGGATCCGTGTGAGTTTTGGTACTTCATATGATGTTTCATTGTTCTGAGAATCTTGTTCAGAACATGTTGATGTTATTGATGAAGTTGTGTTTCTGTTCAAAATGTTAAACTGAAACCAGAAAGAGTCAAAGAGGTTCAAGATAGATTCATGTTCCATATGTTTGGCGGCGGCTTTGGAAAATCAGAAGAATGAAAAACCTTGTTTGCTTGTTAGGCTTAGCAGAAATAATTAGTTACCTGAACAATGATGATAATTAAGTATATATACTCTATTTTATGACTATATTGCCCTTTGTGTTAGCCTCCAATTACAAAGGAGTCAAACTTCACTCGTTTTGAATTTGTGACATTTCTTTTTCAAGCGTGTATATAGCTTCTTTTTTTTTTCCTTGAAAAGTTATGACTAACTTTTTTTCGTTACACAAAAAATAGCTAATTTTCCCTAAAAAAAAAAAGTCAATTTTGTTATGATTTGTATCTATTTTATCACATTTTTTATTTTGTTATCTATGACATTTTTGCTTTTGGTGCAGTGTATCATATGCTCACAAATACAATGATTAACTTATTGAATCAGACACAACTGTAATAAATGACAAGCTCTTCCTAAGTAACATTGTATTTTCATGTTGGAGTTCAAACCTATAACTTCAAATTTAACTGCATGAGATACCTTATCATCTCACAATTTTATTCAAGCGATCTTGGGTTATACGATTTTTTTTTTATATATGTGCGAAAAATATTTTATTTATAGATTATTGACATTTAGACGAGCATGATTGTGTTTAAAAATAGAGGAATGACTACAAATGTCTATCTTTAATTTTTTGAGTTTTGATAGATTTTTTCCATCTGAGATAATTTATTCGAATTATTGTCGCCGTACACTATAAATGTAGAGACGTATCTCAACAAAAATTCGAACTTTAATATACTACATTGTAAGAGTTTAATCTATTTTACTAGATTTGACTGTCAGTTGGTCACTAATGTCTATTTTAACTCATAGATACTTACACATCTCTTCTTGTTTGGTTAATGATTAATTAAATCGAACAATTTTACGTAAAATGAATAGCTCTAACAATAGCAATAATTGTTTGTTGCTTCCAAACTACACAAAGTTGAATTGCGTGTGTCATTTTGGTTGGCATTTTCCTTTTCAAATAGAAAGCTTTTGAATTAAAGATCTCTCATACATGTATACAGCAGATATTGGCATCTAATTCCCTTCACTTTTGAGAGTCGAGGGAGACCACAAATATTTGAAAATGAGTTTCTGTACGTAAATGTGAACTTTCTATGGGAATTGATGCGAGAAGAGCATTATAGAACACACACAATAAAACACCAATTAACATCAAAATTAAAATTTCAAACTCTATAACATACATTTTAACAAAAAAAACCAAATATTAAAATTTCAAATTCTATAACATACTTTTTAACAAAAAAACCAAATAATAGAGCAAACAAAGAAGTAAAGTAAGTAAGTAAGGTCATAGTTTTCTTTTTTCTTTCTAATTGACTAATACATATAGCAAAAAATAATGAAACATATATGTTAATGGCTTCCAACATCCAAAGATCCTATAAAATCTTGTCCATCATCAAAACCGTCGTCATCACCAACATTATGACCTTCATCATCAAACTCTAGCTACCTTAAATAAACATCTTCGTCATCATTAATCGTAACCTAATTAGGATTATTAACCTCCGCCACCACTCTGCACATCATTATTAACAACATTAGTTTCCACAACATTGCTACAAGAGAACATCATCGATGAAGAACAATAATATGTAGTTTGATTCCCAAATTTTTCACTTTTCCCGAATTTTTCACTTCTTCAAATTATTCCCAAATTTTTCACTTCTCCGAATAAGTACGAGTCTTAAAAAGTTAAAATCTCACCATTAAAGATAATCTTATAGTGTGAGGGTCTAGCCACCGATTACATTAGACTAATTGAAAACAAAAAACAAATAATTTGATGATTACTGGGTTAGAATGACTAAACTAGAATTCAGTTTATCCTGGATTAATAAATCAGGCCACGCTATGTCAAATTTATGAAAAACTAAGCCACGCATTACTAACGAAAGCACAATAAAGATAAAATAATGTGTCCACTAAATTATTTTTGTAGTTTTTAGTTACCTCACGTGTGAACCGAATAAAGATCGATGATAACACATTTAGTTTGGTGGCTTTCCGACACTATTTGGTTTGGTGACTTCATCATAATTAAAACAAGCGTTTTGACTAATAATTAATAATAATGTATTTTATTGTAAAAAATTAAAATAATAGTCTATTTTGATATTTAGAATGAAACAAATTTATTTTAGATTTTTTTAAAGAAACCAAAATTATACTATATTTATCAAACACACTAGATCCTTTCGGTACAAAATGTGTCAGAAAAAACTAAATAAAGATACAATGAAATTTATTTTAGAATGGATCTATGTATTATAAACTCATATTATTGTTTTTGAACAAACTAAAATGATAGTATATATAAACAACAATGAATCACTCCGTAAAAGCTGTGCAAAAGGTGAAACAACAAGGTATTATAAACTCATATTATTGAAATTATTAATGGATAAAGATAACTAAATATGTGATCAATGTTGAAAAGATTTTGATTGCGCACATGTTTTACTTATTTTCGTTTTCATAAGCATGTTTTACTTATATTTACAATGAGGTTGTTTTTTTTTATTAAACAATGAGGTTGGGTAAGTGAATTAGTTTCTGCTAAAAGTTAAAAGAGTTTGAGAAATGAAAATAGTGTGTTCAAACTTTGTGAAAAATACAAAAATTATTAATATTTTCCAGGTCAAAAAGATCTTCTATATACTTACAAATGACACGTTAGTATGGGAAGAAGAATATTGGATCTTTTTGAAATAAAAGAATATTGCGTATTTTTTCTTGAAGGAAGAATATTGCGATTTTTATAAGTAAACTCGTGTTGCATGTCACATGCCTGTCATTTTTATTGTTAGTTTTCTGTCACGTGCCTAATTTCTTTATTAAATTAGGTAAGATATAATTATAATAATGTTACTAGTTACTACCCATTCTACTTTCTTTCTCTTTGTAAACTTTAGTGAAATCTCACCCCAAACTTTAGTGAGATAAACGTTTGCTAAATAGTCATCATATAGTAAAATATTCATTCAGACGCGGATGGTAGTCAACTAGTCAAATTCAAATTATAATATTTGCTAAACATTCCTAAACTCAGTTCAGAAGGGCATTTGGTCAATATTTACGAACCAGCTTAATATGCAAGGTTTATATTTGGTTCGAATTGCCTATTTGGTACAACAAGGGACAATGAGATTTCTAATGCAGTAGAAGGAAGTGAAAATATTTTTTTTTAGGGGGGAAGTGAAAATTATCAAAACATAGTTGTAAAAATATAATTTCTTTTAATGTAAAAGTCGTATAAAAATACAATCAGCAATATTGATGTCCACAAAACATTTCACTATGAATTTGTTCACTCTTTCCTTATAGAAGATCGACAATGGTTTGCAAAATTGTCCGCAACACCTGTGCCCCGAGTACCTCAAAGGCAAAATTGTTTTACTTATTTAAAAAAGGCCATTCTTTTTTTTGAACGGCCATTCTTTCATAGTATTATTGATGGTATGTCAAATGCGAGGAAAGCTTGGATAAAAAAATGGGTGTTGAGTAACATACAAATAAGATGATTTATATATATCAAATGTCTTGGATGAAGATATGATGTTCAAATTCACTTGTGTGATTGTTCTTAGTCCAGTGCGATGATCTTCCAACGTTTTAGGTTTCCTCATATCTAAAAAGTGGTATCAAAGATGATTTGACAAAATGTGGCAAATTCTTGTATCGGATGTCGTTTTAACAATTGTGGTCAGGCAGCATGTTATGTTGATGTTGTGTGCCAACATCATTGCATATGTATGTTGATGAAAAGAATTCCGTTTAAGGAAGAGTATACCTAGATGGTTGATTGGACTCCTACATGAGAGAGATCAGAGATTGTCGATGTATCAAGTATGAGAAAGAGTCTCATATTTGATAGAAAATGAGACGTTTATCAACATATAAGTTCCATATATTTAATGTCTTGAGGTTTTTGATAAAGAAGTAATCTTCAAAATCACTTGTGTGATTTCTCTAAGGTCTTATTTGTTACGAATTATTTAAAAAAGTGATTTTGATATTCAATAGTTTAAAGATTAAATTTTAGAGATTTTTAAAACAAGCGGAAGTTGTTTTGTGTTTGTTTAATATAACGAAAATCATTGCAAGGTTCACTTGGCTGGTAAAGAGTTAACTCATCTTCAAGATCGTGAGTTTAAATTTCACTGGTCATATGATAACCTCTTTGATGAGTGATTTGTGAGTATCTTTGTAAGTGCTCTTTGAACCTTGAGACCTATACTGATCTTGATAATCCCCAAAAGTTCAACTTATCTAGACTTTCTCGTATAAAAAAATATATAATGAAAACCACTTTTTTATGGAGAAGTTACTCAAAGCAACATCTCAGCAGTTTTTAGACTTTTATTTTCTTTTCAGATTCTCATTATTTTGAAAATATATAACAATGAGAGGAAGAGAAAGTGTGGAGCAGCTGGAGACCCCTCAGTTCCCCATAATTTTTGCTTAAAAAAATAGAGGAAGAGAAAGAAAATGAGAGGAAGAGAAAGTCAAATGAAAAGAAAAACGGGAGAAAGATGGAGACAAAGGCAGAAAAGGAAGAAATAGGAGAGAAGAGAAAGATGGTAATAGTTGAATATTTGAAAAAAGACTAGGGTATTTTCATAACAGGGGTGTAACGTGAAATTAGAAAAAAAGATCAAAATATAGTTATTTTAGTGGAAAAATGTATTAAACTCTCTTGAAATTTATATATCACCATCCTAGATTATTTTCATTTTGGGATAGTTTATTAAAAATAAATTCCCATATTTCATCCTAATCAAATCTAGATTATAAATTATTTTTTGGTTTTGGAAAAAAATATTTTGAAATTTATTAAAATCAGACAAATTTCTTCAGATTATTTTATTAAACTTTTTAATTAATAAAGTAGTCACTTGTTAGAAGTTTTGTTTTGTTTGTTTCAGTTTTTGAAAACAATCAAAATCTGGAAAGAAAAAAAGGTAAAATGTCATCATATTAAAATTAAATCTAGTAGCTTCTAAGACATAATATAGTAAGGAGAATACTAACCAGTATATATATGCTATACTGGTTAAGCACATATATGATATATATACCTTAATTTCTTGATAATGTAGATGAATGTGCACAAGAGTGAATTGCGGGGCAAATCTTCTTTGGCAGTGAGTTTGTTTGCATCATCTGAATGATCAATTGAACTACTGCCAAAAAAGTCATTGCCCAGTAATGCACTTACACATGAGTACTATACTCCTTAACAAGCTTTATTGATTGATTGATGATGAACAATTTATTGGTGTTCTTATGTGTATATATAGTATTTGTTGGTGATGTGATGATAAATAAAAACTTATACAGACATGCATGCAGCAACTAGCACACATTAAGCCAAAGGATATTCCGAGTACATCCTATGTTGAGCAACTAGTAATTCTTACTAACAAAGTGGTCCATCTTTTAATGATATATATATTTATTTTGAGAATCCATGCATTAAGATTTTCTACATAAATGGTTTGTGGCAAAAGTAATTTCCATTCACATGGATGGTATAATTCTTTTCCATTCCTTTTCTAGTTTCTTCATAGAAGAATATGCTGGTGGCTAAAACCTTTTCCATTTCAGTCACGGCTCTTTTACTAATGAAAGGGCATGAAGTCACTTAAGTCCTTGTTCTATACCTCACTCCTCATCTGGAAAGGGACACACATTTAATTGTTTTATTTTTTAGTTAGCTTTGGGTCTACACGTATGTTGGGCTAGCCTTAACTTGTGGTCAATTCCTAAATGGTTGAATTAACTCCTCTTCCTTATTTCACAAGTAACCCTTCCACAAAATGAAAAGACGAGTGATATTTTTCTGCTTTAAAATTGAAAAAAAATAATCATGATCTTTCCATTTAAGTGATTAAGTATATTAGCTACTGATATCATATAGATTGTGTATTACTGAATGACAAGCACAGTCTGTTACAGTCTAGTGGTTTGGCTGTGAAGACATTTTATATGAAATCTCGGGTTCAAACCCGGGTCACCACATTATGTCTCCCTGTGTATGTTTATTTGAGGACAGTTATAATCTAAAATGTCCATACGCGTCAAACTATGTTATGTATTACTACGAAATTTGACACTAATCACTACAAGGAACATAATTAGTAATCATTGGATTGAGGCAATCTTAACTTTTTTGTGGTTGAAAGACCAAGGTTCTACAGAGAATTTGTTTTTATTCTCTCTCCCTTTTTTAATAAGTATGGTCCTGGAAAGAAAGAGTTACTTGAGGAATAAAGCTTTTCAACCGAGTTGCTACTAAATGATTATAGCTAAATGTTGCTATCTGTTAATTTAATGTTCATAGTCATCCCTATATTCATTTCATTTATCTGTGGTGACAAAGAAGTTTCTTAAATTATATAACAGCTAGAAAATTTTCATTTGATTGTTACAATAATGCTGCGAATTGAAATCAGCTTGTAAGTCGAGGATTTACGAAAGTTTATAAGCTATATTTAGAAAATATCTCCAAGACTATAACCAATATTATGCAAAAGCTGCAATTTAGCAAAAAGTATCTGTCTTTATGACCATGCTTCACACACTCCACAAAAAAGGAAAAAGAATCTGATTTACTAGGAAAGAGGAAATCATGATATAGACAAGTCCTTGATTTTTTTGAAAGGAATTGACAATGAAGTAAATAACAAGAACCTGAAATTGGAATTGTGCTAGAATATGCTGCTTCATACTGCTTCTTTTGAGTGGCATATCCAAGTTAGGTGCTTAGAGCTATCAATATATAAGACCTACGTTTTGTTCAAACATACTTGGAGCTTGAAAGTGTAGTATTTGTTCTGCTGTTGAGGAATGATAGGGAAAATCTCTTTTGGCAGAGAGGAGTAAAAATCTTAAACAGGAATGCTTCTCGTTTGCCAAAGGAGATTTGCCCTGCCATTTTTGACAGCTTTTGATTAACAATAACACATCATGTTAATTACTTACCTTTTGTTTTCCATCTTCTATCGGCGAAACACGTTCGGTTCTTGTGGTATCCTGATATAGTCAATTAACTTTATTTTGTTTCTTTCTTTTTTATTACTAAATGGTTTTCCTTTCATGACATTCCAGATAGATATTTTGAGGAAAGCTAATTGTGTGTTATATGAAGACTGAAGAACCAAAAGATTGTCCAAAAAGAAGCCACAAGAAAAATGGACCATCTTGTGGTGACTGAAGAAGTTAACAAAATTTCTGTTTTCTGAATGCCAGAATTGCTAATCTACTTGGCAATCATCACTACATGAATCTTATTCTTTGCCATTAATAAATAATTCTAGCTTTATCAAAGAAGTGATTCATTGATAAACTATGCATATAGTTTTATACTAGTATGCATTTCTGTTCAATTACAGCATATAATATATGAACACAGCAGAGGCTCACATCAAGCATTTGCATACTTGTTGGTATACTTAATAAACATATCCAAACACTGAAACCAAATAATACAATTATAATTTTTTAAGCACTTGATAAGGATTCTAATTTCAGAGCAAAGGATGTAAATATTTAGAACATTAGTCCACTGACAAAGATATACTGAAGATAATAAGCAGACACTATTTAGAACATTAGTCCATTGACATACATGCCGACCTCACTTAGTCAATTTGATATTTTTCCGAATCTAGTACTGAAATTTTAAGGGTTCTATGTTTCTCTTGATGCAACAAGAGATTATTGAAAGCAATATACATGTCTTACATTGATTTCTGATGGATATTTTCGAAAATCGAAAGAGGTATTTTTTTATTTTTTTTTCAGTTTTAGAGAGCATATCAGCAATCCTCACACACTTAAGTAAAATGAGTTATATTCTTTAAATTAACGGATTAAATTACAATTTGATATATTTAAGGGACTAAGAAAGACTAAAATATTGATTCACTCTAAATAATGGCAGTTAGCCAGTGATTATTATCCTTGCATAGCTTTACAGAAGGGTAAGCTATTCAACAGCTGCTTTGCCCTTATACAGGAAATTAGATTCCCTGCAGCACTTCCCTGCAGTCACATTATCATTACGTCAGTGGCTGTCCAACGATCTTGATCAAACAATCAGAAAAAACAGATTTAAGTTTTATATTATAATTTAAAAAATACTGAACTTGAATCTTGATCGGAGGACCACCGAGACGTGACTATGTGATCGAGGGATTTAAAATCTGGGTCCCTTATATAGTTATACTGTCGTAAGATAATTAGTTGACTGATGACAGCCAAAGCAAATCAAAACTGAGATACATAGAGTAATCATGCTAATTCACCAAACTTGAGATTAATTAATTATTACTTCCTTCTGAAGTATATACATTTTCCTTCAATATGTTTACTTTGCTATATATACGACTTTACTATCTTTTTAGGCCCTATTCATCTCATTGTTTCTGCACATGTCATGCATATAGATAAACCACTCTTGTAATTTAACTATAGCTTCGGATCTTGAAATTTGTATAGATCCTTTGCATTGCTATTCCAATATATCTATATATTTTTGAATAAAAAACTACAGCTAGTCCTATAAATATAAATTATTTAAGGGACACAGACGTAGTAGATGATCCAAGTCCACATGAATTTAGACATGGTTGGTTGACTTTTTTTATCCTTAAAAATTGATTGTATAACTTCAGACAACACCACTTGAAAATAAAAATATATATTTTCATTTTTAATTTCAATTATGCACTTACTCTTTCTCACTCACCATATTTCAACTACTTTCTATTCTTTGACTTTGGAATTGGAAACCAAAAACTCCATTTCCACTTGTTCTGATCTTAATCTGCTAATGTCTGTGTCTACATCCACTTCATCCTTCAGATATGGATCCACCTCGATGTTTTCCTTAGCTTTCGAGGTCTAGACACTCGCTATGGTTTCACCGGAAATCTCTACAAAGCTCTTATTAACAAAGGAATCCACACCTTTATTGACAATGAGGAGCTTGAGAGAGGGCATGACATCACACCATCACTTCTTCAAGCAATCAAAGAGTCTAGAATTGCTATCATTATACTCTCTAAGAACTATGCATCTTCTTCGTTTTGCTTAGATGAACTTGTTGAGATCGTTGACTGCATTAAGGGAAAGGGCAGGTTGGTTTTGCCAATCTTTTATGATGTAGATCCTTCTATCGTGCGAAAGCAGACAGGATCTTATGGAGAAGCTTTAGCTATGCATGAGGAGAGATTCAAGAATAACATGCAGAGGCTGCAGAAATGGAGAACAACTCTGCAACAAGTAGCTAACTTGTCAGGCTGGCATTTCAAAATTGGGTACCTACCTTCTTATATGTTTTCCATAATTTTGTTTTTGTGTAATTGTTACTGTTAGAAAACATGACATCCATGAAGGAAAAAAAAAAGAGGCTAAATTATATTGTATTGTATTGATTATCATACAATGATTAAGATGGAATACATGTCATATAGGCATTCAGTAACTAACTACTTATTGATTTCTAAACTACTAAATATATCTCTAATAATTATAACACGAGCATATAATATAGTTTATTAAAACTTCATACAAATTTCAATTGTTTTGGTAGGGATAGATATGAGTACGAGTTTATTGGAAGTATTGTTGAACATGTTTCCAACAAGATAAACCACGTTGCTTTACCCGTTGCTGACTACCCAGTTGGACTAGAGCCTCGAGTGCTAAAAATAAATTCACTTCTTGATGTTTGGTCAAATGATGAGGTCAACATGATTGGGATCCATGGAATTGGCGGGGTAGGTAAAACAACACTTGCTCTGGCTGTTTATAATTTTCTTGCCGACCACTTTGAAGGTTTATGTTTTCTTGAAAACGTGAGAGAAAATTCAGACAAACATGGGTTACAACATCTCCAAAAGATTCTTCTTGTAGAAACACTTGGAGAGAAGAAAATTAAGTTAACAAGTGTCAAACAAGGAATTTAGGTGATAAAGCATAGACTGCAGCAAAAAAAAGTTCTTTTGATTCTAGATGATGTTGACAAAATAGAACAGCTAGAGGCCTTGGTTGGAGGACTTGATTGGCTTGGTTCTGGCAGCAGAGTTATTATTACAACTCGAGACAAACATTTGTTGGAAAGACACGGGGTTAACATAACATATGAATTACAGGTTTTAAATGAGAAATATGCTCTTCAATTGCTTACTTGGAAAGCTTTTAAAACAGAAAAATTTCATCCTACTTACTTGAATGTCTTGAAGCGCGCAGTAGCTTACGCTTCTGGACTTCCATTGGCTTTGATAGTAATAGGTTCCAATTTATTTGGAAAGACGGTACAAGAGTGGGAATCTGCATTACACCGGTATGAAACTGTTCCTAATAAAGACATCCAAAAGATACTTAAAGTAAGTTTTAATGCTTTAGAGGAAGACGAGCAAAGTGTTTTTCTTGACATTGCTTGTTTCTACAAAGGAACAAATGATACATTGGCAGATGTAGAAAGTATGGTTTATGCTCATTATGATGCTTGTATGAAATATCATATTGGAGTATTGGTCGAGAAATCTCTCATAAAGATTAGTTCGCATGGTAAATTGACTCTACATGCCTTGATAGAGGACATGGGTAAGGAAATTGTTCGACTGGAATCCCCAGAAGAACCTGGAAAGCGTAGTCGGTTATGGTTTCATGAAGATATAATTCAAGTTTTAGAAGAGAATACAGTGAGTATGATTGATGTGGATAATTAATTTTTCTTCTATAACCTTAAATTGTTCTTTTTCCTATATATCATGTACACTTATTTTGAATTTGTGTTAAATATTATATGTAATTGATCATTCGTTCTTTATGTTAAAAGGGAACTAGTGCGATCAAAACCATATACCTGATGTGTGAAGATGAGGTAGAATGGGATGAAATGGCCTTCAAGAAGATGAAAAACCTAAAAACTCTTATCATCAGAGGTGGCCATTTTTCCAAAGGACCCAAACATCTTCCAAATAGTTTAAGAGTGGTTGAATGGTGGAGATATCCTTCAGAATATTTGCCATATGATTTTCATCCAAAGAAACTTGCCATAATCAAGTTACCAAGAAGTTGCTTAACGTCACTCAAGTTGACCGACTTATCGAAGGTAATTAGTCTAATCTTAGTTGCCTTGGCATGCAAGTTAACCATAAATTCATTTTTAGCATTATCCATTTGGTTCTCATTTCTTTATTTATTTTGCAGAAGTTCATAAATATGAAGATATTGAATTTTGATGATACGGATTGTTTGACAGAAATACCTGACGTGTCTTCTCTCTTAAATTTAGAAACATTCTCATTTGAATATTGTGAGAAATTAATTACAATTCATGAGTCAGTAGGATTCTTGGATAAACTTAAAGTCTTGAGTGCCAAAGGTTGTAGCAAGCTTAGAAGGTTTCCACCTATCAAATTGAAATCCCTTGAGCAACTTAATCTTTCATTTTGCAAAAGTCTCGAGAGTTTTCCACAAATACTATGGATGAAGGAAAATATAGCAGAGCTTGGGTTAGAAGAAACTCCTTTAAAAGAATTTCCATGTTCATTTCAAAGTCTTACTCGTCTTCAAACATTACAACTACGTTATTGTGGAACGTTTAGGTTACCAAATAACATCTACATGATGCCAAATTTGGTTAACATTACTGCTTGGAAGTCGCAAGGGTGGATATTGCCAAAACAGGACGAGGGTGAACAAAGAGATATTTCAATTGTGTCTTCAAATGTAGAACGTCTTCATCTCATATTTTGCAACCTATCAAATGACTTTTTTCCATCAGGACTAACATGGTTTAGAAACGTGAAAGAATTAAGCTTGGCGCATAATAATTTCACAATTCTTCCCGAATGCATCCAAGAATGTCATTTTTTGACGGACCTTAATTTGGATTATTGCCAATATCTTCAAGAAGTTAGAGGAATTGCACCAAACTTGGAAATTTTTTCTGCTAGCCATTGCAAATCATGGACTTGTACAGACATGTTACTGAATCAGGTTTTGTTTTTTCTACCAAGTTTAATTTTGATGCAGTGTCAGTACAAAATTTCTTCCACCATCAATCAATCACAAATCATCATTATTCGTATAACTCTTAAAGCAGATACGAATAATTGTGATTGAGTAACGATGTAAAAAAAGTTACATTGTCGGTCCAAATCAATTAAATCCTTCTATTATTTAATATAGTTTGATAAATGACAGATATCCTACTCGTTGTGATCACATTGTTAATTTGTGACAGGAATTGCATGGTAATAGAAATACAATGTTCTATTTGCCAGGCGCAAGAATCTCAAATTGGTTCGAACATCCTAGCAGTGGACAGTCAATTTCATTTTGGTTTCGTAACAAATTTCCAGCTATTGCTCTTTGCTTTGCTGCTAGATCAATTTTAAACGAATCAACAATCACACCCAATGTGATCATCAATGGCTATATAAATTTCCTTGATTGTAGATATGCTCCCAGTGTCTGGATGGAACCGGATCATACATATATTTTTTATCTGCATAAAGTGATATTCAAAGCTAATTTGGATGAAGAACTTGTAGCAAATGAATGGAACCACGTTGAGATTACGTATAATGGTGAAAACAAGAACTCAATCCTTATAGATAGTGGAATCCATGTATTCAAACAAAAGAGTTGCATGGAGGATATTCGTTTCACTGAACCTTGTATAGTAAGATAATCATAAAATTAAATGATGATCTCAATAATTCATAAATCAGGAATCTCAAAGGTAACTGGTGTTTTGTCACTTTAATTAATTTAAGTTTATTTAATTTTTGCCTTACTTGTTACTTGACAAAAGTAGTGTATGAATTTGATAATAGTTAGTAATTAGAGTCCTAAATTAGATGTAAAAGTGGACGTTGAGCAATATATTAGTGAGGTGATCCATATAACCAATGTCTTAAAGTTTTGGGTTAAGATGTGGTGTCCAATACACTTGTATGGTTGCTATTAGTCTAATGTGATGATTTCCTGGGTTCAGCTCATATCCTATAACATTTTCAACCCTTTTTTCTGCTTTAAAATTGAAAAAATATTAATGTTGATATTTTCATCCAAGTGATTAAGTGTGTTTGTCTTTGATCAATGATCAAGTGAATTAGTCATAATAGAATTATTTTGCCATTCAAATAGACAACATTTTTTCCCTCTTATTCATGGACTGTTAAAGGATCAGTGGTTACTGATATATATCATATGGCTTGTGTATTGTTGAATGACAGTAAAGTTCAAACTTGGTTATATTCCTGAAATCATACCAAACCAAATAGATATTCCTGGTATAATTACCATTTCAATTAATCTAATCATTCATCTCTCTAAGCGTTTCTTTTTCTTTTTAATTTTCTCTTTGACATTCTTTAATGATTGATACTGTGTTTTCTTTTACATTTCTTGGGAAATTTTGGCTGTCTGAGGAAATTCAGTTGATCTTAAATGATAAACTATGCTGTGGATCAAAAGAAGGAAGATAATTAGTATGGTCCTGGGGTAGAAAGAGTTAATGAGGAATATAGCTTTTCACGTAGTTGCTATTAAATGTATATATATAGAAATTTTGGTTGATATAGTAATTTTCTGTCTTGTTGCTATCTGTAAATTCAATGTTCATAATCACACCTATAGTAATTTATTAATCAATTCATTTCTTAAATCTATGGTGATAGAGAAGTTTCATAGAAAAAGAAAGTTAGCAACAATCTACACAAATTATAACAGCTAGAAAAAGTATAGTTGGTTGCTATTGAAATCAGCATGTAACATCATGATGACAATGGAGAGTGTTATGGACTTGATACTTCTGATAAAAAAGAAGTCTAGTTCTACATGCAAAAACTACACATAAATATTGATATTTCATGCATGTATATAGCAAAAAGTATGTCTTTATGACCATGCTTCCCACCCTCTACCAAAAAGGAAAAAGAATCAGATTTACTAGGAAAAAGGAAATCATGATGTAGACAAGTCCTTGATATTTTTGATAGGAATTGACAATGAAGTAAATAACAATTAAGAACCTGAAGTTGGAATTGTGCTAGCATATGCTCCTGCATGCTACTCCTTTTGAATGGCATATCCAACTTTGGTGCTCAAAGCTATCAATATATAAGACCTATATTTATTTCAAACAGAATTAGAGCTGGAAGTGTGATATTTGTGCTGCTGTTAAGGAATGATAGGGGAAATCTCTTTTGGCAGAGAGGAGTAGCTAGAGAGCTTGAACATGCATGCTTCTAGTTTGCCAAAGAAGATTTGCCCTGCCATTTTTGACAGCTTTTAATTAACTTAACACTAAAACATCATATTAATCTCTTTTTGTTTTTGTTTTTTATTTAGTTTCTTTCTGGCTTACTAATAGTTTTCCTTTCAATACATCGCAGATGGATATTTTGAAGAATGTTAATTGTATATGAAGACTGAAGAGCAAAAAGATTATTCAAGACTAAATGTCATTCCATTAAAAGAATTTGTTCAAATTTTTTAGCATCATTCATCAGGGTCAAGAAAGCATAATGTATTGAAGCTTAATCTAGCAATTCTGTTTGCAGTAAGCCAGAATTGGTAATATACTGTTTATTAGTGCATAAATTTGATTCTTACCTGTTCATAAAGAATTCTAGCTTTACCAAACAAGTGATGCTGCATAAACTATGCATATAATTTGTATTAGTATGTATTTCTGGTCAATTTTATTTGCTTCTCTGGAACTTAATTACTTGAATTCTTTTTAAGTACTTGATACACAATGAATGTAGTTTCAAAAAGCAAGGGAAGCAAATATTTAGAACATAATATTAATAAAGAACTGAAAACACATTGGTCATCCAAAATATTTTATTATCCTTCAAAAAAAAAAGATTTTATTTTATTAAAAAGGTCACGAGGAGGGATCCTTCTTGCATATTTTCCCTTATTCTTTGGCTTGTCAAATATTTAATATATTAATTTATTATAAGGATTTCTTTTGTATACACCAACAATATAAAACTTGTTTACATATGCCTTAAATTAAATCATATTGTGTAGATAACTTTGGAGATATTTTAGGATCGAACCTAACAAAATGATCCTATTTTGTATATTTTTTTAAGCAAACGGTAATTGTATTAAATAAAAAAAGTACAAAGATCGGGGGACATCAGACCGACCCAGTTATTCTATACGAAAAGTGTAATCAGCCCAAACAGACAATACAAGTGACGAAACAACACAAATGGACTCAACTATGGTTAGTCCTAATAAACAAATCCTCTTCACAAGCGCAACCTAGCGCATCCGTGTACAGACACGAAACCAAGATGCAATAAAAGATGAAGAGCGATCATTTGAGTCTCAACCAGGGTTCAAAAGCTGACGAGTGGATCGACCATCAACACAGAATTTGATCCACGTGCCATTAACTTCCTGCTACAACAACAACAACAACAAGCCTTCAAGCCCTTTCGAGCATTACAGTCTAGAATCAAACATATGCACCGATTGACAATGAAGCCCATAACCCAGAACCAATCGTAAATCTAGATCGAGGGATGAATGAAACGACAAACCTGACATCCCAAAACAGTCCAATGGCCGCATCTAGGCATGACAACAAAACCTGTACCCGTAGGTACCCGCCCGCACCAAACCTAATTTGACAGTTTTTTCCCCGCTTTGACTGGGTTTGGTATGGATTTAGTTTTTCTCCGATTTCAAAACAGGTATGGGACGGGTAACATGGATATAGGTACCCACCCGAAACCCATTCCCAAACATTTCCTTAGAAATATATTTAGGGAGCTACAAATTAATTAAACCTTTGATGAAGAGTTATATTTTTATATTAGTTTATTTTAAATTCTTTTTTTTTGAATAATTTTGCTGACAGAGTACTAATTAATATATGATCAAACTCCAAAATATTTAAGAATTTACTTTGCAAAAAATCATTTAAAATTTAAAAGTTGAAGTAACATTGACCTCGTATCATACACCATTTGTGTAGACGATAATAGTTTAGAGAACTAAAAAATGCAATTTTTTTATACGGATGAAAAACAAAATTTTGTAGGTCCAAAAACATACTTCACCTATATAATACAAATATTAAACTTAAATTTTGTAGGTCGAAAAACTTATGAATTGAACTTATAAACACTTTTCGACTCATATTACTTTTAATATGAGACTAAACTAATGCTAATTAATAATAAGTGAACACATATATATATACCTTAATTTGTTGATAAAATAGATGAAGGAGTGAATTGCGGGGCAAATCTTCTTTGGCGGTGAGTTTGTTTGCATCATCTGAATGATCAAGTCAACTACTGCCAAAGAAGTCATTGCCCAGTAATGCACCTACACATGAGTATCACAAATCCTTAACAAACTTTGTTGATTGATTGATGATGAACAATTTCTGGGTGTCCATATGTGTATATATAGTATTTGTTGGTGATGTGGATGATAACTAAAAACTTACACAGACATGCATGCACACATATGCATAATAAGCCAAGGGATATTCCAAGTACATCCTATGTTGAGCAACTAGTAAGTAATTCTTACAAATAAAGTGGTCCATCTTGTGCCTTTGGTATCCCTCTTACTGCTCTCTCTTTTAGTATTTTATATTTTTACTTTGAGAATCCTTGCATTATAACTTTCTACAAAAGTAAATTCCATTCATATGGAAGGCATAATTCTTTTCCATTCCTCTTCTAGTTTCCTCTGTTTGATCTCATGCATGCAAGAATATGCTGGTGGATACTAGTGTCTTCTCCACTTCAGTCATGGCTCAAATTTACTGAAGTCTTTGTTTTATACCTCACCCCTCATGTGTAAAGGGACATAAATTTAATTGTTTTATTTTTGAGTTAGCTTTGAGTCTCCACGTATGTTGGGCTGGCCTTAACATGTGGTCAATTCCTTTTAAATAATGGTTGAACTTTCAAACCCCTCTTCTTGATTTCACATGAAATATGCTTTCAAATTTTAAATGACAATTTGGGTGAAATCAAGTAAAATTGAAATAAGTTAACTCAATTTTACCAATTTCACCACAAGTTAAATCGCTCAAAATCGGGTTGAATTCCAATTTCACTCAAAACTTATTTTACCACCGATTTAACACGAAATTCAAACCTAGAAATGTGAAATCGGGTGATTTTACGTTTTAACATGTGATTTTGACAACATTGATAGAGAAATGTTGCTAACTGTTAATTTAATGTTCATAGTAAATTAGTAATCAATTCATTTCTTAATTCTATCTATGGTGACAGATAAGTTTCATAGAAAAATAAAGCCATCAAGAATGTTAAAGAACCTTGAAAAAAAATAACAGCAAGAAAATTTTCATTTGGTTGTTATAGTGATGTTGTGAATTGAAATCAGTTTGTAAGATGAAGATTGCAAAACTTTATAAACTCTATTAAAACAATATCTGTAACTCTGTAAGACTCTAACCAATGTGTGACTTGAGTTTTTCTGCAATATTCGTTACTCGTTAAATTTTAGCGATAAAAAGGTTCACTAAGAAATTTCTTTTAGAGTAATTTACATGTATCGTGGAAAGGAATTCTACTTCTACGTGCATAAACTACAAAGAAATAGTTATATTCATGCATGTCTATAGCAAAAAGTATTTATCTTTATGACCATGCTTCCCACCCTCTACCAAAAGGAAAAAGAATTTGATTTACTAGGAAAAAAGAAATCATGATGTAGACAAGTCCTTAGTTTTTTGAAAGGAATTGACAATAAAGTAAATAACAAGAACCTCTCACATTGGAATTGTGCTAGCATATGCTGCTGCATGCTACTCCTTTTAAGTGGCATATCCAAATTAGGTGCTCAGAACTATCAATATATAAGACATGCATTTTGTTCAAACAGATATAGAGCTCCAAGTGTGATATATTTGTGGTGCTGTTGAGGAATGATAGAGCAAATCTCTATTGGCAGAGCGAAGTAGAAAGCTTGGACATGCATGCTTCTGGTTTGCCAAAGGAGATTTGCCCTGCCATTTTTGACAGCTTTTGATTAAGACTAACACATCATATTAATTACTTTCTTTTCGTTTTCCATTTTCGGTCCGTGACACGTGTCCCATACTTGCGGTATGCTGATATAATTAACTTCATTTAGTTTCTTTCTACTTTGTTACTAATGGCTTTCCTTTCATGACAATGCAGATAGATATTTTGAAGATTGTTAATTGTGTATCATATGAAGACTCTGAAGAGCCAAAAGATTGTCCAATGAAGCCACAAGAAGAATGCACTATATTATGATGATTCATGAAGTTAACCGAAACACTAAAGCTTTATCTAGCAATTAGAATTTCTATAATGTACTGTTTATTAGTGAGAATTACTGCACAAATCTTATTCTTTCCTTTTAATAAAGAATTCTATCTTTATCAAACAAGAGTTTCTGCATAAACTATGGATATACTTTTATACTAGAGGTCTACATCTCTGGAACTTAATTACTTGTTGGTCAATAAATACATCCAAACACTGAATTATTGGTATACACTCATAATTTTTAAGCACTTGATAATGAATCTAATTTCAGAACAAAGGATTAAATATTTAGAACATTAGTACACTGACAAAGATTTGCTGAAGATTATAAGCAAAGACTATTATGATAAGAAGGCAATATTTAGAACATTAGTCCATTAACAAAATATTTAGAAGACAATTTCATCCAAAATCTTATAACAATCTGTATAAATCTAAGTCAACAATTATGCAGATCTTTACATTTATCACTTAACTCATTATTAATCAATGTCAAACTTCATAAATTTTTATACTAGTATTTTCAACATGCTATTTTTGGTGATATAGCACAGTATATTTGCATTTTAATCCTTTAAATTTTAAGTGCAAGACAATTTGATCTCACAAATCTTTAAATAACAATTTAGTCCCTTAAAGTAAAGAATGTTAGTCAATTTGCTCTTTTTCCCGAATTTAGCAGTATAATTTTAGAAGTGTTATGTTTGTCTTGACATGTAAGAGACTATTCAAAAACGTGAAGTATAGGCTACCCTTGATGATTTGGTTTTAATGGATGTTTTCTAAAGAGATGTTTTATTGAACGGATTAAATTGACTGATGTTCTTTACTGTAACAGTCTAAATTCTCATTCATAAATTTAAGGAACGAAGTTGCTCTAACCATTGAGTATCAAAATGCTAATTTACTCCTAATAATGGCATTGTTGATTATTTTTAGTACTAAGTTCAGTTTGAAATTGCAATATTAAAATTCTAGAGCTCTTCGAAACGGTATCTCAATTGAAATCACAGCTGCATCACCTGCATTTGCCAATATTTTGTCGCCATATCAAGGTTGGAAGCTTAATCGAAACTTGGAGTGGAACCGCATTCTTGGACAGCTTTAAAGAAGGGTAACAGTTGTGTAGTGCATATACTTTGTCTTCTGTCATAATACCAGTTGAGTGATGGCAACCAGAGACCAGAGCAAGTCGTGGCCAGAATACCATCCTTGCATTATGGTCTTGTTCAATTAAATGGCATGGCAGGGCAAAACAATGGTCAAGCACAAATCAAATCTGAGATACATAGACATTATTTATGCTAATTCACGAAACTTGTACAATAAGATTAATTAATTACTTCCTTCTGAAGTATAAACATTTGCCTTTTGTATGTTTTCATTGCTATATGACTTTACTATCTTTTAAAGAACATGCCATGCTTATAGATAAGCAACACCTCTGATTAACTATAGCTTAAAATTAATCCTAAAATTTGTTTAGATCCTTTGCATTACTATTATGTCCTTCCATTATGCAGCCCCTCACACTTTAAAGGGTCAAAAATAGAGGAGAATAAAACTTTTCTTTCGACAAGAGTAGAATGAAAACTTTAAACCAAGTGCAGAAAGTGTGAGTATCATATCATATAAAGCACATTAGCACAGCATTGAACTTTTCAGTACCTTACATAGAATAAGAATAAGCTTGTTTGGCAAGGAAGATCCGGAAGTATGTGCTCTCAGTCTCCCTTTATATCTCAATTTGTATTTTTTTAATAAAAATGTCAAATCATTGTTGATCTCATAAGATCATTGTCCAAACAATTGTTGAAAAGTTTGTACCTCACATCACAAGACGACCAAGACTTACCTTATATGTTGTTACCTGTATATTTCAGCATATCCAAAAATATTTTGTTCTTTGAAAATTTAAACTTGTTATACGATATTGCATGTACAGAATCAACCTTTGTACAAATGGGGACCATATATAACAGAAACAGTAGAAACAAGAAAGTTCCCTAGGAATAGTCCATGGCATATACCACTACAATTTTATTGCATCCTAAGTATGCTTAATTTGCAACAGAAATCAAGCAAATTGGTTAACATGCAGATGTAGGCTTCAAAGGAATCAAGGAATAACAGTGCAGATATCCTTTGACCGAGTTCTGCTGTATTACATGAGAAATGCTTTTCTGTCATATGACAATGAAAATTGCCCTGCCATTCAATTCAACAATACAACCAATCATCCATATTCAACGCTTCTTAATTACTTTCTTGGTTATTATAATTATAATTGTGGGTTTTAGGTGTAAAAAGCAAACAATCACTTTTCTTGCCTCTAGCTTTGTGGACATATATTTCTTTAGTTGTTAGTTTATTACTTGTCAATAAAGCTATGTCACGGTCAACTTTGTGTTGAGATAAACAACTTAATTAAGTGTTTACCGAAAAAACACGCTTGTCATGCAAGCAATTGTGTATAAATTATTTCTATTATAAAAGATGCAATACGATTAAGGATAAATTATTATATATCGCGAAAAAGTGGCACACGGTTTTTTCACCAGCTTTGTGCTTTCTGTTTTCCCTAATAATAACTTCCATGCACTCCACCAATTGCCATGTATCCGCTGAAGTGAGAATTATGATTGGTATTTGGTCATGGACAAAACTTAGGTACAATTTTCCGTATTGTTCTTAACTAAAAATACATCTTTTTTTTATTTAACAAACTTTGAGAATATTAAAGATTTGAGGAAATCATGGTGAATTTAGTTAAGAACCATACGAAAAACACTTAAGAATTGTACCTAAGTTTTTTCCTTTGATCAATTGGTTGTTCATGAAACATTCACTATAATTTTTTCGCTTGATATAGCACACCTCTGTTAACCTATTTTTTATTTTATTTTCGTAATTTTTTTAAAAACAAGGACTAAAAGTTGATAAAGTTTACTTAGGTACTACAGTTTTTTTATTTTATCAAAAGGTATTATAAAACTTGAAAAACAATAATTTTTTAGTGCAAAAAAAAAGGAGAATGGTAAATACTATCCTGAGATATTGGTTAAAAAACCAAAACAAAGTTTATATTTATAATTTTCTTAACTATTTTCCTGAATCACTGGTTAGCAAGACCCGATAAAATATAGTTAACACTTACCATTGCTTTTTTCTTCTTCTTTGGGTCTCCCCTTTATATCACGCATGCACTTTCTCACGTGGTGGCAAATTGCAACCAATAAGAAGCAAGAACTATTTGAAGCCTATGTTATATATGATCAGCGTCCCTAGTAACCTTGTAAGGTCATAGAAACAGTTTGTTGAACTTTCAAAAGAAAATTATTCTGAAACATATGTTCCATGTACCTTTCTTTGTCTAGATTCCATTTGTTGCTGCTAGTGACCTCCAAATAGTCTCTGAAGTTGATTTTGTGTATGCTAAAACTTGACACAGCATTCTTAATTAATTGAACAGATTCTAAACGCAAATTAGTATGTGTGGTAGGACCCACTTGTTGATTTGGCAACAAAGCAAATTTTCTCCGTATAATACACTTGACATAACATATTAGCTGTGACAAATTGAGAAAGATTAGTGATCATAGATTGCATAATTAGAGCAATGATTGAGGGAAGAAACTTTTTTCTCTTTGATAGAGTAACAACGGCCTCAAGTTATTGCACTTGCACTATTCTTCTTTCTCTTTCTAGTACGATTTGACTTTGTACTAAGGATATCCACTGTATTATGTCATTCCTAGATCAATACAATCATCTGGTTCCAATGTTACTTAACTGGAAAAATAGTGATACTGGTACTCTTACAATGGTGCTTTCATTCGTGACCTTATCACCTACGGAAGCATCATTAAGATAAATTGGTCAGAGAAACCGTCTCGTGAAATCACTTGGTTGTGCACAAGAATCACCAACCTTTATAGCCTGGAGGAATCGAAGCATCAGAACCATAGTCACACAGTTCACCATTCATTTTGGTATGGATTCGGGTTTGTGGTTCACAATCAAAGAATTTGATATGTGGAGATATACATATAGATATAGTCGGTACACTACTTGTGTTCATGGTGCATTCAAATATAATAATAGATACACTATAATTAAAAAACTATTAATTAAAATAAATAGACGATGGATAATATTAATACCATCAATAAAACTTAACATTTACAAACAAAAAAATAGTCTCAACTTGAACCCTAACGGTGAAAATACAAATCATTTGTCAAAGATAGAAATGAAGTGGCTGAAGAAGTCGGGAGTGGATTTGCCTTGTGTGAAAACTTTCTCCAATTTTCTACATTTTAAAATCTAAATCATTAAGTACACTATCTCTCTTCATTTTGACATTTAATTTCTCACATATATTTATTATTTAATGGCTAGGATTACACCGGACTCTCCAGTCACAGGAGAGGAATCAGTCCCGAAGAAGTCACACGTTGGTCATATAGTAAAACAATGAAAGGAAAAGAAGTTATAGATAGAGGAGCATACAACGGATATTTTTGTGTACACATAGCAACACATGTTGCGGTACGGTTGGGAGCTAGTGACTTTTCATTACCATCTTTCTGTTTGGTTATGGTGCCAGTTCTCACACCAAATGAAATTAGTTTAAATATTTTTTGTTTACATTTATTCTAGTACGTATGGGATTGGTTCGTTGGGTAGTCCGGTTTGTGAGAATTCTTCATGAATTTTTGCGTGCCAATTTGAAAAAGAAATGGTTCGTCTGAACCCATTCGCGGATCACTCTATAGAACAAATTGAGGAACATTCTATCACCGATGAATTTGCTTGAGCAAAGAATGTAATGATGGAACTAGTGAGTCCAACAAGTGGTGTCTGTGTGGACTATGGTGTAAATTTTTTGGAGATCGTTGGTTCAAACCTTGACGGATATTAATTTAACAAAATTAGGGCGTCAAAATTGCTACGATAACAAATATAGGAAGTCAAAAGTGCGTTTAAGCCTTTTTTTTTAACACTAACAACTAATAAGAGTCAAGTATTTTACGATTTTTTTTTTATAAACCAGTTTCAAAATGTGTTTATGTAACAACATACTACTGGATTGATATTGGATACCAGTGTAAAATAATTTTAGGAATACACCTCCATTAAACTCATTGATACAAATATTTCCTAGTGTTCAACATTTTCGAAGCAACAAATTTAGTGGGACGCATAACTTGATTTTTAGTGGGTACACCATTATATTTCGTATAAAGAATTAAACTAATGAGGCAACATCAAGGAGAGGGTTAATCTCAGGTCACGAGATAAACCAACGTTTAAATTTTGTTTGAAAATACGACTGTATTTAGGGTTCTATATTGTTTTGAATCCACCAATTCAGTACATGTGGCATTTTACAACAAAAAAAAAGTAAATAGTGGACTCGACTTTTAACTTTTTTAAACTCCGAATTAGAGAGACCGCAACTTTAAATTATGTCTACTCAAATAGTGTTTAAAAAGAATTGTAGCATCTGCAAAATAATTTTTAAGGGTGAAAAAAGTTGACACGAGTTATATGCATATACTGCATTACAATCAACGAGATCAAGATCGTCTAACGATGCAAAATTTAAATTTGGATTTGAAATTTAAAAATAAAATGAGATTCGAACTTGAAATCTAGATCTTTCGATCAAGATCAAACGACCTAGATATGTAGATTGAATGTATTAAAACTGCACTCAATCCAAATCCGAAACAAATAAGCCAAACTATGCTTAATATAAATGGGAAAACAAAACATTTTTGGTTTTAGCAATTTTGAATTTACATTATTCGATATATTTTATCAATTTAAATGAATGAATATCGTTTTTAAGTAAAAAAATGATGGGAAAATGCAAGTCCTTAACATTTGCGAAAATAAATGAAATAAGGGTGTAGATATCAGCAGTACCTAGTTTCAACAAACACTACTGTAGTGAGTGGCACACCTTATTGAAGAACCAATTACACCTTAACTTTTTGAAAAAGCAATTACACCTTAATTTCCATTAATGAAGCAAAATTGTGGGAGAATTGCTGGGCAAATCTCCTTTGGCAGGTTGCACACTCAAAGAGTATGGTTGCAATGCATATCATAGCCTGCCAAAGGAGAACATGCCCCGTAATGCTGCCACAAGTGAGAAAACACACACTCATGCATAATGAGATGTTACTGAAGAACGTTATTTATGACTTCCTAACAATGGGCATATCCTATGGAACAATGCCTTCATTTTGCGTTTCGTATGGTTTTATTCCTTTGTTCTGTAGATAGGAACCATTCTTTTAATTTGACGAACATTATTTTACCACAGATAGTTGAAAGTATACAAACATAAAAAGTAAAGTGAAAAGGATAAAATTTTGTTTCCCCACGTTTAGCATTGTATGGTACAGAAAGGTTGCATTGATCTCCTTCCAAACTCCAACAGCTTAAGCCCATCTTTGCAGCTGTATATAATAATTAGGCTTACACCAAATTTTATTTTTAAGGTTTGAAAATTTCTTGAATTCAATATTTTATTATTGACTATATGCTTATAAAAAAAAATTACACATAGAAGACAAGCATGCAACAAGCTACGCCGCAAACCTTTTTTGGATGACAAAATCAATCTTTTTGAAGACAACGTCCATGAACCTATGAGACATAGTGTTTCTGGTGATAGGAAGCGAAAAATGTCAAATGTAAATGGTATAAAAGCATGTCGATTGTCAGAATGCGTTTTCTCATGTTTGGCCACTTTACTTGACGTAACTTTAGGGACTGCTTGTCCCATCGTAAAAGCCCCGATCTCTAATCCCACAAGTGGGAAAACCTTAGTCAAGTCCATAGTGCATGTGTCCCTCCTACCGAGCCGTACACCAGAACATTCGTTGATTTAAGTGTCGATCTTCCATTTTGTGGATCAGACAAGAAGTTCACATGCGCCTCCTTCTTCACATATACTCTCGCTCGTCGAAAAATTAAAAAAAGGCATCCCTAAAAAAGTTATGCATATATTTGAAGTCGGAAAGCTGCTTATAATAAAATGTGTGTTTTCCAAAGGTATCTAGATACGCCTTACGACAAACAATATTGCACACCTTATCAATAGGAAATAATAGAGTCATAAGGCGATATTTGAGGATTGCGCAATGCTCTATTGATGACATATGCTGACTTAACCCATAAATTAGGACATCTTGAAGAAAATCTTGAGGATGTGCTTGCAAACCCCCAAAAACCGTTTTCTATCTTGTGGTCATGTCAAACATCACTTTTATTTCTTGAATGACTAATGTGATTTTTTTTACTAGAAATAAACGATGTTTATTCACTCTTATTTATATAGTACATCAATGCAATATAAATTCGTTAAAAACAAGAAGAATGAACCTACGAACAAATTTACAACATCTATGTTAATAGTATAAAACGGAAAATGGATAAGCCTTTAACATTATATATATGGCAGGTAACATGGACATAGTCATCAACCTTAACATTACACGTCATCATATATCTAACATCAAGACTTGAAGGAGGTACTCATTTGATAGTTGTGAAGCAAATTGAGGGACAATATTGCTATTTCAAAAAATAAAATGATGAAATTGATTTTTGGCAACAAGTTCAATGACCAGCAATCGTACTCGCTCTTTTTTCAGATTTTCATAGATACCTCTATCTAGGGATGGGCACAGTTCGGTTCAGAACCAAAACTGTGTGTGAACTGAACTGAACTATAAGGGAACAATTCAAACTGAACTGAACCGGTCTTCAAACTAGTGCACTGTTTAGTTTTTAAAAAAAACTGAACTCTTCCCACATAAGTAAATATAACCAAATGCCCTGTTGTGATACTGGAGTAGCTGTTATATTTGTAATCGCAGGACAGAGAGCAACAATTAGTAACTGTTATCAAAACAAAGGGAGTAAGTAAAATTGT
>Ga0228710_1000105_pt1 | contig 70941 bp, 28 predicted proteins | sample MedpolnodulmetaG_FD_177995 | JGI IMG/M metagenome (GOLD analysis project Ga0228710, IMG submission 177995) | Root nodule microbial communities from Medicago polymorpha collected in Santa Monica, California, United States - pink nodules | ecosystem: Host-associated > Plants > Roots > Nodule...
TAATTTTTCACATATTTTAATTTTATTTTAGGTTGTTTCATATTTTATAATAGGGTTTAAAACCACATGTTAATGAAATTGTGAATAAAAAATAGCGAAAAAATATGTATTCAATTTTTTATTATATTTAAATAGGTCCACAATACTATTTTTTTCAAATTGTGTTAGATTATTATTTTTTTGCTAGATTATTAGAAATAAAAAAAATATATTGAGGGAGTAAAGTGTATATTTTAACATAAGAGGGGAGGGGAATGTAATTCAAGCTTCTCTTGGGGGAGGGGAGTGAAAAGTTTTTTAATATGTTTTGAATAAGAGGAGAGGGGAGTGTATATTTTAACATAAGAGAGGAGGATAGTGTAATTCAAGCATCTTTGAGGGGATGAGAGTGTAATTTACTCTAAATTTTATTTTAGTTTGCGTTTTTATTTTTAGTTTGCGTTTTTATTTTATGGTGAATTATTTAAAAATTGCTCTCTAGGCACCTTAAATTGCTCACATGAATGTCAAACTTTCAAAAGATACACCCATCTAAGCTCTGAAGTTACAAACCGTTTGCCTGTGAATGGGAGTTAGAAACGTTCACATCACTTAGACCAAAAAAATAAACGTTCACATCACTTTTTAAATCACTTAAATAATTAAGCGATCTAAAAATTCATACCACATGGTGATAGACCTTTTAGATCGAGTTATAAAGTACCAAACTGTGTAATTATTGTTCGCTCCTAACCAATTCATAACTTCAGGTGGAGGTATTTTTGAAAGTTTGAGGTGCTTGTGAGCAATCCAAGGTGCGTAATGACCAATTTTAAAATTATTTTTAATGTGTCGAACCACAAAATATATAACGATTAGAAATATGAACTCCCTTAAAAAAAAATGGGTTGGTTCAATCCAACTCGTCTTTGTACACTACCAAACAACTCAATTTGACAAAAAAAAATTAAAATTGAAATGGACAAGCATTCCAAGGTGAACTAATCACTCAAAAATTCAAAAGGAACATCATTTCTCTTTCTTTGATTTTTTTTTTACAAAAATAAATGATATTCATTCATTCAAATTGATAAAGTATATCGATACAATACAAATTCAACGTCGATAAAAACAAAAAAGATGAATATGCGAACAAACTCACAACATTCATGTTAATAGCATAAAATGACAAAGAATCTATGCCTACAAATATGACTATATTCAAGTCTCTGAAATACACATGTCTTCGGATCTGTAACATTGTCGACGTCAAAGTCATTGATTGAATCTGCACTTACTCAAAACTAATATTTCAACCTAAATCAAATAAACACTGCACTAAGACGAAACATAAAAACACACCGTACAAAATCAGAAATTCAAAGCAAACATAGGTGATTTGGGTCAAAATTAACACCTAATCACCCTTCTTCTTTGGTAGATTAAAAAGAAAAAAGTGGTGATGAGTATGGTTATTTTGTCAAACAATTCTCTTTCTTTGATTTATCAAACAAAACAATTGAAATTAATGATCCATAATTGTATTGTTTCAGCATGTAATAAGAAATTAATGATCAATGATATCACCAGCTATGTCATTTGACTCATTTCCGCTTTTCTCCGTTGATTCTGCTAGCTTATCCATATACAATCGACAAAGTTGTGTTGAGTAAAAAAGAAACACAAGTGTTATTTTAATAAACTAAAGAGATATCCAAGGCACAAGACCACCCAATGATACAAAATACAATTATAAGTCATGATTATTCAAATTAAAACCAAGAACAAAGCCAAATTAAAAACTAACACACACCAAATCAACTCATATACATGGATAAAGCATAACACTCAGGGCAAGAGCCTTAAGCACATTATCGGATGTGTCCATTATTGATAAAGCTCAACTTTGAATCCTTCAACATTTATTTTGAGTTACCACCATGACAAAAAGTTATTAGATCCTATCATATATGACAGTATGACACTACTAATATCTATCTAAACCAAGACTAAATTTCAAGTATTATCGAAAATGAACATTTCACAAGCAAGTGTTGAGAAGTTTCAAGCAAACAACATCCACTAGCACAATGTAAATCCATATAATTTGTTCTACGATGTGTAAGTTCATCATATTGAATAACAATTTTATTACACAAGATTACACACAAGAGACCTTTCAATGCTCGAATCGACATCAAGATTTGATTGGCTCAAATTTGACTGAAAACTTGGCACCAAACATATTTCTTGAAGCCTATTAATCCAAAGTCTCCCAAGCAGCCGAGATATGAACATTGATTTACTATATTGTGGAAAACTAACCCTTTTGTTAGACACCCTCGGTTGATAAATAATTAGTCTTTCAAATTATCCTTATTTAATTAGGTTATTTTTTGTAAAATACTAAATAATATCTTGTAGTTGAAAAACAATCACAACACATATATTCTAATCTAATACAAAGAGAAGTGAAGCATCATTCCTATTCCCTAACTCTAAATTTTGTAGAGAAGAAAAAAAGTAAGACTTCCAATTATTATTATTTTTGGTTGCATGTAAGACTTGGAATAAGATTATTAATTAGCTTGACAGAATATTCTCGTTGTACACTACACTACAGGTTGCAGGCTAACTTGTTACCACGTACTCTACCATATACTTTTTTTGTGAAGAAACTCTACCATATACATATCCTCCTTTCTCATATATATTATATATAAATTGACAATTTTAAAAACTACAAATGTTTGATCCAGTGATTAAAATGAAAATTTTAAACTTGAAATTATTGAGTTTCAGCTCCACAACATCTAGAGGGGTACATAAATACAAATCACCGTTTGAGTGTTAAGATATTTTAGCGTTAACTGAGACACCATCTCTTCACTTTAAATTTATTCCATAAAAAATAAAAATGCATGCAAAAATGAAATCTTATTATTCAATATTCATTCAAAATTCAGATTAGTCAGCAGCAAACATCACTCATCAGACATAAATATTCTGAAATTCCAAATCAACATCAACCTTTGTCTTTTGTTTTATGTCTCACTGCTCTTTCACTTTTTGCTTTGAATATCTTTGTCTATAAACTTTTCTTTCTCTATTCATGGCATCCAACACCACCACCCTTCTCAACCAAGGCCATTCCTCCGGCCATTCCATTATTCCGACGACACTCCATCGTCGGAAACAAAGAAATTCAGCTATTGCCGTCGCTCTTCGCCGTAGAGGTACTCATAAGAAATATTCAGGTATTAGCTCTCCTGTAAATTTCAGACAAGATTTCGTGAAAAATGAGGTTTCTGTGAGGAAGCTCGCAGCTGGTTTGTGGCAGTTGCGGTTTGTTGAAGTCTCTGGTGATGGCCGTGCTGTTATCGGTGATGAACCGCTTTGTTCTTCCAAGTCAAAGGTACGTGTTTGCATCAATGTGATGCTTTTTTTCTCTCATAATCCAATCATGGTTTTAAATTTGAGATTGAACTCTTTGACATGTCGATACCGATAATAAATTGATAAAATAATTAATTGAATATGATTTGTAAGCGTGGTATGCTAGAGACATTGAGCACACCTTCAATCAAAAAATGTATGTGCTATATAATACAATGACCCGACCACAATTTAAAACCATGAATCCAATGACTCTGCAACGCAATGCACTTAGCAAATGTGTTGATAATTTTAGGATTGTATGCTTGATATTTACAAGTTTAATAAGAATCAGCATGTTTCTTGTGATTTGGTGTTAGTACCTTTTTTTAAATTAGCATTTTAAAGAAATAAAAATTTACCATTTGTTTTTGACATTTTTGTTTCTAAACACCAGATTGGTTGTTGACCTTCTACGTAGAGTTCAAATCGTCATGCATAGTAATGTCGTGTCTCCTAGGTCTATAAATGTTGTCTTTACGATGATTGATTTTGTCATCCAAAAAGGTCTAACGGCACGGCTTATTGTTCGCCTATCTTCTATTATGTGTAATTAAACTATAGTTTATGTATCTTTCGTCCGATATGTTGGATTCAGCTAGCTTATAGAAATGTGAATTACCGAAATTCAAAAGACAAATTCAAAGTGACAAAAGATCAGAAAAGAAAGCCTGTAACCATCTTGCGTTCAAGAAATGGACTTCTATGTGAGGTACCATTTACATGCTTATTATTACTATTAATTAGTATTAGTACTATTAGTAAGTACTAAGTAGTAACCATCTTGATTAGAAATCTAATATGTGGGGGTTTTGTCCTAAGCTTGAAGCCTTTATGCCATATATCAAATCTTCAAAAGAAGGGAAAACAAAATGGAACCCTTCACTTAATGAAGCATCCAATGAGTCCATAGTTCATAGAAGGAAGCTTCGAGAAGATAGAAAATTAGCAGACGATCAACATGACTCTATCGTCACCGTTCTGCTTGAAGAACTCCTTCGAGCTCAAAGGTCGATTAATAAACTTAAAGCAGAACGGAATTCCTCTAAGAAAAAAGTTGAACAATTTATGCAGAAACTCGAAGACGAAAAGGTGTTATGGAAATGCAATGAACACAAGAAGATTGAAAAAATGTTAGATGAGTTAAAGGATAAGTTAACAAGGGAGAGAAGAAGTAGAGAGAGGATGGAGTTACTGAATACCAAATTGTTGCATGAACTGGATGTAGCTAACGAATCCACCGCATGGTTTATGAAAAACTACGAAAAAGAAAAGAGAGAAAGGAAACTTACAGAGGAAGTGTGTCATCAATTGGCCAAACAAATAGGAGAAGACAAAACTAAGATTGAGAAGCTTATGAGGGACTCAATAAAAATTTACAAGGAAGTTGAAGAAGAGAGGGAGATGATGCAAATGACTGAGCAATGGCGCGAAGAACGCGTGCAGATGAAGCTAGCCGATGCAAAAAATGTACTTGAAGAGAAATATAATCAAATGGTAGAGTTGATTGCTTATCTTCAAATGTTTTTAAGATCAAGAGGTGATGAAGTTAACGATAAGGAAATTGAGGATGCTCGGTTGATCAAACAAGCGGTTGAATCGGTGAACATTCAACAAATTCTAGAACTTTCTTATAATTTCTCAAAATCAGATGATGTATTTCCAATCTATGAGGAATGTAGTAAAAAAGCAGGTATGGAATATTCTCCCGCCTCTAATCAAGTAACCTCGTGCCACAACGATGAAACAACGATTTCTCAGACAAAATATTCTCAATATAGAATGGAATGTGATGGCTGGTACAAACAAAAGGAGTGCAACATGATTGGTAAAACTACTACTTCTTTATGTAAAGATTCTGTTGAAGGTAGCTTAAAACACTTTGAATTATTGAAACAAGCAAACTCAACAGATCACAACATCAATCCTCACATAGCTCGTGGGATGAAAGGGTGCATAGAATGGCCAAGAGTTATTCCAAAAACTAATTTGAAAGTTATTCCTTTGGAAGAAAGAGTGAAAAGTCAGAAATCTCAGTTGCAACATATTCTTAAGCCAAAGGCTTTTTAAGCCTTTGTTTGATGAAATGCTTATTACTTAGAAACAGAATGGAAAGACTTCCACATATTTTCTTTTTTCTTTGCTGGATAAGTTTTGGTTACATTGTGTTGGAACAACAATCAGTTGAGAAGAAAAAAGATACGAAAAACACAGACAGAGAACGGACGATGAGTGACACAATGTTTGGTCTTGGAGTTCGGCCAATTGTGTTTATTTCTGTGATTGTAGCGCGGCTGCAACACTTTTTCATTGATCAAGTTTAGAGTTTACATAGTACAACTTGTATTTAAGTACGCACTATGATCTAGTTCACAAGATTACCCTTAAATCGTACAAAAGCAATGCAATTTTGTTTATTTAAAAAAAATGGAGTGCACCATTTTTTTTCTTATGTACAACATCTTTGGTTTTCTCAAGTGAGTAACTTTCACTCTTGTAACAAAAAAAAAAAAAAAAAGTGAGTACTTTTCACTCAACATGTTCTGGAAACTAGTTTATGGAATCAATCACGCTAGTTGCTTTTTTAATGGAATAAGTGAAGAGTAACAAATGTTTTATTTGGAATATCAATTATTGAAAATGTTAATATGAAGTATGAAAATGTTTAAATCTCAATAAACAATAAGTGAATTGGCAAAGGAAAACTTTGTATCCATTGGCCGGTGACATTATAATGTCCTTTTATTTATTAGATTAATTTCTATACATCGACGGTGTAATTCTTTTTACAATGCATGTTTAAACAAGTTTTAAACAATCATTGTATATAAATTGAATCTTTTCTTTTCTTTATAAAAAATTAAAAAAAAAAAAAACACTGTATTAATCACAAAGAAAATAGCATCACCACTCACCAAGGCAAAGGATCACAAATGCTTTTACTTTCTTGGTGCTGCCTTGTTGACAGGTTACATTTTACTAATTAATTGTAACTAAGCACAAGATGGAATGATTAACTGTGACCCCATAACGTCTTATTATGTCTGCTAAAAATGTTTCTAAAATTTAAGACACCTGATGACACGCCTATAATTTCTCCTGTCTTGCTGAGTTGCTGTTGATTGATTGTATAGTAGTTAGTTGCTCCTCTTACCATCCGAATTCCTTGCATAAGTTATTGCACAAATCAACCTAAGGTTAAACAACTCATATTTTCATTTTGATTTTAAATTCCTTTAGATTTAATTTACCATGTTTGAAAGGTTGAACTATTTGATCAAAATTTAACAGTCATGACTTACTTTACCTCAAGTACAAAGTAGTATCTTTTGCCTTTGGAGACGACCACCTATCGAAATCATCCCTCACCGTGACTGCGAACATTGTTCCTTAATAGCCCAACTTTGCCTCCATCGCAAGAGAGAACTCCAACGATCAACTTCTCCTTGTTGCTTCCTTCTCTTTCTATTGATTGTTTTTCATCTCTTATTTTCTTTCCTAAACAAATAATACACGTAGAGAGCCAATGTGTCACGTCGGATCAAACATATGATAAGTTTGACTTTGACTAACAGTTTAGAAGAAAATGACTAACTTGTATTTGACATACTTAAGATTAGAGACCAAAATAATCCATTTTCTTGTTCCAAGACCAAAATAATCATTTTTAAAAAGGAACAATCCATTTTATTGTTAAACCAAACTAAACCTTAATAAAATAAAGTACTTAAAAAAAGGTATTTAATTAATTTATGTGTATCCCTAATAAATTCTTAACTCATTTATTTTATTAAAGTAAATAAATAAGTGTTTTAATAATGGTTAGCTAAACTCTTATGGCATCTTCAATAAATAGACATGATAGGAAGTTACACAATCCATTCTGTTCCCTCTGTTTAATGTATGTTTAGTAAATGATTCCATAACATGGGGTGAGACATATAACCCCACAAAATGAACAAAGTTTCCGCTACATGGAGAGAGCTATAACACGACTCTTATCCTTTTACCTACTCAACTTAAAGGGACACACATGAATACAAGAGGAGATTGATGTTTCGTGTATGCCACTCTTATTTAAAACAATGGCAATTTTTTTTACAAACTTAAAACAAATGCAATTGCCTTCTTGAAGAGTATAATTTGTTCAAGTGTACTGTCGAACGGAAAAAAAAGAAAATACTGAGCTCCGATAGAGTTAAAAATAAATAGGAAAACATATTACATTGGTCTCATACTAAGTGACACAGACACACAATTGATTATATGACACATATCAATGCATAATTTTTATCTTTAATATCTTTAATTATCTATTAGAAAAAATTATGAAAATTTGATATTTTGTAAATATTCATCGAAACAAATCCAGCAAAATCTTATATGATATCTTTTATTTTTGTATATTAGTAGAAAAATATAGTCAAAAATTGTTAGGTCAATAGTTCATATTATGAGACACGACGTCTAATATAGGAAGGATAGAGGGAGTAAGTAATAAGTATTTATGAAAATGTGTGTAATCAATGTATTGGAAATCAAAATATTTGTTTTTTTTTAAGAATAGTTGTTTATTTTAAAATATTTAAAAGACACAAATAAATAACGAAATCTAGCTTATGGTAGTGTATTTGAGTATTACTAGTATGTGGACTCGTGTCAACCACGGGCAAGAATTTCTTCATACTTGAGGGCGAGAATATGTTGTGATTTATCAAGTATCGGTTATGGTCTAACATTGAATAGAACAGTGGAAGTTAAACAAACTCTTATGTGGTTGCTCTTTGTCTAATGAGTCGACCCACACCTATGTTGATTCCCTTAGAAGGTCCGACGATGATATTATAACCTAATTCAACTTTGTGGGGAAGTGACATTGGTTCATGATGGTAGACCACATATGTGGAGAGTTTCGTACTTAAGGAATAAATGTTAATGTGTCAAGTGTGAGTTAGGTTTTGCATTGGCTGCAAGAGTAACGTTGAACAACAAATAAGTGATATGACTCATATACCTAATGTCTTAAGGTTTAGAGTGGAGATGTGGTGTCATTCTCATATTTGTGGTATCTGTTAGTCTAATGTGATGATCAAATTCAATGTAGAATCCACCATAAGTCACAACATTATGATGAACTGTTTTAATAGTTTTTGGATGTCATTTGTTTGATTTTTATCTTAAAATTTAGTTTTTCAATGTCATTCTCTTTTTTGCGAGTTTTTTCATTCAACCTTTATTATTTCAAATTCCTTTATTATTATTTTTGTCTTTAGTGCATGTGGCAATGAAAAATTGCATAAATGTTTTGTTGAGTTGACAAAATACATGCTTATTAGACATTTACAATTATGTAATGTTTTTTTAAATGAGTATAATTTTTTTGTAAAATAATCACTCAAAAATCTCTAACTCATACAACAAACCCATAAAATTACTGATAATTCACACTATTTTATCTACTCCCACATATATAACACACCATAATTATTTTTTCCTTTATCTTCTCTGATGTTAAAATTTCTTTTGCATACTCTTTTTCTTCTAAATTCATTTATCTCTTCTCATGAAAGAAATGAACATAAATCTCCTTCTATGAAACCACACCAACCAACTTTTTTGAACACGTGCTTCCTTTTTTACTATGTCACATAATTACAGACATGGATGGAGAGTCACACACTTTATTAAAAGATGTTATGTGTCAAGTGTGAGTTAAAGTTCTATATAGGATGTAAAAGTGGATTTTGAACACCATATAAGTAAGATGATCCATATACATGACGCCATAAGATTTTGTGTAAAGATGTGATTTCAACCTCACTTGTGTGGTTTCTACTATAATATGGTGATCAAACTCAGTGTAGAATCCCCTGCAAGTCCCGAAATTATGATGAACATTTTGCTAGTTTTTGAGTGTCATTTGATTATTTTTTATATTAAATTTTAGTTATTAGATGTCATTCGTTTTCATGCTATTTTTTTATTTAACCTCCATTATTTTAAATTCCTTCATTTTTAGTTTTTTGGTGGAATGTGACAATAGAATAATGTAGATGTGTTATGTTGAGTTGACAAAATACATGTTTATTAAAATTTTTAAAAGATGCAGCATGTTTTTATTGAGTCTAATTTTTGGTAAAGTAATTACCTCAAAATCTCTAACTTCGTCAACAAAACTGTAAAATTATCAGCAACTCACTCTATTTTTTATATTCTCATAGATAGAGCACGCCATCCTTTTTTTCTTATCATTTCTTTCTTCTTAATTTTTTTTTCATCTTCTTTCTATTTATAATTTGTTTTCTCTCCTTTCTTGTAAGAAAGAAACATAAACCTTCATCAATGAAACCACCATCAATCCACGTGTTTTACCATGCAGCGATCCAATCTGATATTACTTGTCTATGTCAACAAATCACAAATGAGGAGAGTCCCACACTTGAGAGAGATATGCTAATGTGTCATATGTGAGTTTATATTCTATATTGGATTCAAGATTAGATGGTGAGAAAAATATAAAAGAGAAGACTTATATACATAATGCCTTAAAAAAATTTGGTGAATAAGAGTGGTGTCAATTTATATCTTAAAATTTATTTCTTGGATGTGCTATTTTTTTTATTCAACCTCTATTATATTAAAAAATTTCAATTTTGATCTTTGGCGGGATATGAAAATAGAAAACTGCAGATGTTTTATGCTGAATTGAACGATAAATGCTTATTTGACATTTTAAGTTAAGATTTGGTGTCAAAATGCTTATTTGACATTGGCGCTATAGGATGGGAGCTCATCGCGGTCCCAACCTAGTTGGGATGTCGTTGCTTCTCCTTGATGCATGTCCTCTCTCCTGGTTTACCTAAAAAAAAATAAAATTACTTACGTGATTGCCTTTAACCTAATATGATGATCCAACTCAGTGTATGCTTTATATGTAGTCTCCCTTTGTAGTCTAACTCTTAGCATTTTGATGAACTATTTTAGTAATATAGGAAGGAGAGAGGGAGTAAGTAATAAGTATTTATGAAAATATGTGTAATTAATGTATTGGAAATCCAAATATTTGCTTTTAAAAAAAATAGTTGTTTATTTTAAAATATTTAAATAATGTCCCGAGCACACCTTTAATAAGACACAAATAAATAATGAAATCTAGCTTCTGGTAGTGTATTTGAGTATTATTATGTTCGTTCAAAATGAGCTTCTACCTAATATTACACTAACAAAAGGTAACTTTCGGTAGGGTTATTTAAAGAAAGAAAAAAAAATACATTAATGGAACCTAACTTACAAATACATTTGGACGTCAATATGATGAAAAACCGGGTGGGTTGTGAGATTTGAGTTTTATAGGGTTTTGAAAATAAGAAAGCTTTATGTAAGGGTTATCTTTGAGTTTTCGAGGGGTCACTGTGAAACATAGGAAAAGAACAATTTTCATAAAATATGAATGTTTCTCTTTAGGCCTCTAATATCTCTAAATCCCCATAAATACACATCAAACATTTATCTATAAAAATGTGCATCCGATAGATAACTATCGAATGTGTATTTAGGGGGCGTCAGAGATATTAGGGGGCCTAAAGAGAAGCGCCCATAAAATATTGTCAAGGTCCAACTTCCAAATGGGTCCACACTTACGGATAGCCCACCATCAAATAGAGCCCAATAGTTAATTTTATGGCACTTTACAATAAAATATAGTAAATTTCTTCTTCCACCCTCCTGGTTTTTCGCACTCTCTATAATATTTCAGATTATAGAACCCAAACAATGTAAAAATAGTTAAAAACATCTTCCAGCATCCTAAAACATTTTGGATTTTATAAGCAGAACGTAAGAATGGTGACAAAAGAAAGTCTCTAAAATACAAGCCGATGTTCTTAGATTTCTGTTTAGTCTTGGGCGTTACGCGTATGGGCGGCGCTTTTGTATTGTTCTCGCTGCTAGCTTTTGCAAGTCTTGTGCAGGCTTGGTATATAATAAACTTGTTGATTTACACAAAAATAATTTATTTTGTTAGTTTTCTGGATTGTATGAATATTATTGAAATATTTATGATTTTGTACGAAAACTCTTTATAAATTATATGAAATTATGATGTTATGTCGCTTAATTAATTTATTTGTTATTAAATTTTATTTCCTTAATTTATTTGTGTTTGTTTAATTTATTTCTTTAATTAAAATAAAAAGTGGGAATGGTTAAAAAAAAGTTTGAAGTACATTACTGGCGGAAATTTCTGTCAGTAATGCAAATCTGCATAATCATTACTGGCGGAATTTTACCTTAGTAATGTGTGGGTGGTTTTGACAAAGCATTAGTGAGGGATTATTCCCTCAGTAATTACTGACGGATTTCCGCCAGTAACATTATTGACGCCAGTATTACTGAGGGATACAAATATGCCACTAATGTGTGTTACTGAGGGATATTTTACATTACTGAGGGTTTATTTCCCCCAATAAAAACCAAAATTATTGTAGTGAGATCAAGATCGAATTTTCCCGAATATTATGATAATTAGTTTATTATGTTAGTTTTTAGATTGTACGAATATTATTGATATATTTATCGTTTTGTACGAAAATGATTTATGGATTATACGAATATTATGATCATATATGTCGTTTAATTAAATTGTGTCTTCTTAAATTAAAACTTTATTTCATTAATTTATTTGTGTTTAATAAATTTTATTTCTTTAATTAAAATTAAAAAGTGGAAAGGAATCACAAAAAAAGTGAGAAGTACGTTACTGGCAGAAATTTTCGTCCGTAATGCAGATCTATATAAACGTTACCGGAGGAATTTTACCTTAGTAATGGGGTGGTAGTTCTGACAAAGCATTACCGGCGGAATAATCCCTCAGTAATGCTTTGTCAGAACTACCTCTCCTTTACTGAGGGAAAATTCCGCCAGTAACATTCCTGACGCTCATATTACTAATGAACTCATTTCGTCAATAATCCGCCAGTAATACATATTACTGAGGGATTTTTGGCATTATTGAGAGATTATTTCCGCCGGTAAAAACCAAAATTATTGTAGTGTTCATGAGGGGACCATACCCATCATAATTAAAGCCATTTAACTTGTACTTCTCTACACAACAAATAGCCAATTAAAACACTGATTTGATATGTCATGGGACCTTTTAGTGACACTGATTTATTGTGACACTTATTCACAACAAGATGCCAAGCACATCATTCATTTTTCACTCATTTTAGCCAAGCATTAGAAAAATCAAAGTGCTTTACGTCATGATTGTATCCAAAACCCTATTTGATTGATCTAGAAAATTCACTTGCCCACGAGCACCATATCCACAAAGTCTTGGCTTTCAGCATCATGAAATGGGTAGCTAGTAAGTAAGTGGGACTCTCTAGCCCTAGCCCTAGGGAGTGCTATGAAAACAGAAATTAATTTATTTAGTTGAATATGTTTTAATATTCTAAAATATTGGTAGCACTAAATTAACTTTTGATTTATTAATACACCAAGTAATCATTTAAAAACACATTTGATAATTGATATGAAGTGGATCTGGACCTATAAGTGGAGTTGATAAAAGTGTAATGACCTCAAAAGGAGGAATATGCAACCATGCAAACACTCAAACGTTTAAGTCAATCTTTGGTTCAGAGGAGTGAGAGGCTTTTCGAATACAATATGAACTTGCCGGGAGTTTTAGGATGTATGAGCTGAAAATATGTTGAGTAATATGCGTTAGTTATTGACAAATTCACTAGAAACTTTGAGATATTGTTTTATTTTTTGACATTATTAAGATATAATTTTGGGTATCTGATCCATTTTTTTTTAGTTTTCAACAGCATTTCTATAATATTCTGCATGCTCCTTGCATGAAGGCCTGTAAACTGTTTAGCTTTGTGTAATCCATCGCAGCAAATTAAACTAGCAACTATTAACTGACACATCTACATGAAGTATTATAATGTTATATGATATATTGAAAGTGATATTGTACCAAACAATAGTGAACATAATTTTCAGAAACAGTTATTTGATACCATGAAAGTTGAAACTACCAGTGTCCTTGATTCAACTATGGGTCAGTGGGTAACCATTCTTCTGTGCCTCACACACGCCTACATGTGCATATTTAATACTACTAGCTACTAGTACAAGATGGTTTTCAAAACATTGGTTTCAAAATGATGTGAATTTGGCTTTATCTTGGCGTAATTACACTCGTGGTTATGCAAACATCGATGAAGGATCATTGATTTGAAGACCGGTCAAATTCACGCGGCAATAAAGTTAAATTACATGAAATTAAGTTAAATTAAGTTAAGAGATCATGAGGGTAATTTTTCTATTATCTTAAACAAGTAATAATGGAGTGTTGAAGTGTGGCTAAGCTATTATAATGATGGCTTTTGAACAAAGTAACTTGTTTGAGATTTTTATCTAAAATTTAATAGCTAGCTATAAACTTTAGGGAGAGAAGAAATGCATTCACAAATGGGATGAATAGCACCGTGTTTTGTTTTGTGCTAGCTAGACTACCCAGAGTGATAAATATGTAGTTATTTTGATAAAACACCGTTTTAAGAGGTAAACACAAAATCCATTTCCTTAGTTCCAAGTTATCTTGGCCAGAGATTTCCGTTTAAATTAATTTTATGAGTCTATGTCTTGATTTTCATGAATGATTGAGGTGTAGGAAAAAAGTTTGATTATACCCCTTAGAATTTTGAAGGGAAAGATTGGAGTGAATATTTTATTACATGGTTTGTGATGAATTGGTTGTAGGGGAAATTATATTGCCGAGCAAATAATTGATGGGAAGGGAATCTCTCTTAACTAGTTAAATAAGTGGAAATGATTTGGGGGGTATAATTAATTAATAGCCCTTGATTTGATTTTTTATTATGTAGAGTGCAGAGTGGTGTAGCTTAGCTATCTCTGAGGTTGCATTTCTTAATGGTAAGAAGACAAAATATTATAATTTTGCAAGGTATCTTTTATTTATCTGGTGAAGGAAAATGCTTTTTTTAAGAGAATTAGGTCTGTTAATCATATCTCTGTTGATTTGTTGAGAGTAGGACTTAGAAATTGTTTTCCATTTCTTTTGGCTTGAGGACTAAATTTTTTTGCTCCTTCAAAAAAAAAATTAGAAATTGGGTGAGTCCACTTCCACGGTATATTTTTCATGATGATTCAGAGACTAATTAAAGTGATAATATTCATTTACTCAAAAAAATAGTACTAATATTCTTTTTTTTTTCTTCCAAAAAACAAATCATTTGAAGGGCTGAATTTTATTTTTATTTTAAGTAGGGATCGACATGTGCACACCTTACACACCAACCACTTGCATTAAACTTTGGTAGATGAGTTGGTTTCCTTATTATCATTCAGTTGAATATTTGTTATTCAACTTTGATGATTTAGGTTCGATACTCTGACACACGTAAAAAAGACTTAGGTAGAGCACGTGGCTACAAACCACGGTGTTGGGGGTTTCGAATCCCTCATCCACAACTGGCTAAAAGGAAAATACCTTGCATGGGGTAAAAATCAACTATAATCGGGCTAGTTGAAGCAAACCTATGAAACTTAGGTATGGGTATTGAAGTCTTAGGTATATTAGTTGAAATTGAATTAAAAATTTGGATGTCCTTCTAATTAGTGAACAAAATGATCAACTTGTACATGGATAGGCACAAGACATGAATAAAGACACCATGTCATGGACTCATGGTTGTCTCAATTTCCCTCAGCTGAAAATAACAATTCAAAAAAGAGGCTGATTGAGAGTTACCTATCTTGAGACAAACGTAAATATGATATAATCACCTGCATAGGCTACAACTACCATTGAATTTTGTTCACAAAATTAGCATACAATCGTTGTACGTGGTGGACTCCAATGATAAGGACTCATCTAGCTAGCCTTGTTTGATAAGGAAAGATGGCCCATTAAAAAAAATAAAAAATTTTGAAATCAAAAGATGAGATGTTATATATTGATCCAATTTCATATATATTTAGATGATAGTAAAATCATCACGACACCGTGATTTTGTTAAAGTTTTAAATTGTAGTTTTTGTTAAAATTACGACAGTTCACCATGATTATGTTAATGTCATCGTGAGTCGAAACGAACACTTCATATTTTCAATGAGAATAAAATCAATGGTCAAGAAAAAACAAAAGAATATGGAATCAAAGAGAGAAAGAGATAGAGTCTCCATGTAGCTAGAGGCATGAGAAGGACAAGAATTGTGGATTCCATATACCAAAGTAGCATTAGATTTTTAACGGTCGTTATAATAGATAGCTGAAAATTCCATGCATTGGGGAATTTGGAGGTCTAAAGCAACCCTTTTGTTCACTTTTGTTTAATATGCAACTTCTTTATGACAATGACATCTAAGATTCATATGTTAAGAAAATTATTTTCAATCACAAGTGTCATTAGGGAGCCATTGCTTTCCAAGCACTTTATAGGCATGTGGTGTGCTGCATTGCCATAAATATATGCCACTCGAAGATAAGTCTTAATTGAGTAACCTGACTCTCTTATATAGTATAAGAAAATAATATATTTCAGAAATTTTGTTTAGCAAACAAAGTGTATAGTTAAGCAAGGTTTCCGGTTTAAGAATTTTCCTTACTTCTATTCTATATATCTCAACAATTTTTCTATTTTTCACTTTTATAATAAACAAAAAAAAAAAACAATACAATACAATACAATACAAAATACTGTTGCTTATTGTCCTTTGGGAAAAACAGGAATTCGAAATAATTTTCTAGAAGATACATTGTCCTTTTCTTTATATGGTAAAAAAAATTGCATAATGCACTCTCAAAAAAAATTGTATAATGTACAACCCTAATGCTACTAATCAAACCATACAGGTGGTCCTTCTTCATTTTATCACTTTAAAAAATTCCAATAGATACCATACCACAACTTTGTTAGTACAATCATTATTCAAGTTGCATGGTGATACTGTGGATCCAATTTGATTCGCATAAAATATTGTAATATCAGAAAAATAGTTTAGTACGAAAATAATTCCATGGTACATTTATTATTAATTTGTCAGTTTGTCACAAACAAGTATATCCAACTCATCTAGAAAGCATGATATGATATCACATGGAAGAAAATCATAATTTTTGTTGCATATTTTTAATTTCTCTTGTAGGCGGTGCCTCAAACAACACATGAGATTCCGGTTCCTATTCTGCAAATTAAAATACTTCACCTAACTATATAATATACATAATATCAAAAAACATGTATTTAATTCGTACTTTAGATATGTAATATGTAATAGAACCAGAGAAAATATTCATAAGAAAGAGAATAATACTATGATTGCAAATATCATAATGGCTGACGCAACTATTTTATTTTTTTTATTCTAAAGAAGACATAAATGGTGGGTCAAGTCTTTGGGACTGTTCTGTTTATAACCATTCCACTTGCAATTTGATTCTATGTTTTCACTAAGAAACAAAGGGTGTCCTAAGATGTGGGATTATTTTAACAAGGTAGGCCATGCCATTATGAGCCGTCAAAACCTAATTTGCTACAATAACAAATGCTTGTATAGTGTAAACCAAGTACGAAGTATGATAATTTTGAGACAATATTAGGTAAATATTTGAATTAATGGTGAATTTGATAAAATTACAGTGATTTTGTGCATGTTTTTGCATGATGCAAGAAAACTGATGAAGTTGGTCTTGGGGAATGTATAAGTTTGCTCCTGTTTGTAGGTACCAAATGATGTCCCAATTAACAGAATATGACTATATGAGTACCCCATCCATGAATATATTTTTTCAGCATCTTTTTGATCATATCAAAACATAAATTATTATGTTACTAAATGAAATTTTATTATAACTTTAAGAAAATAAAAAATCATGTTTTTCGTTCTGAACTGACAAAATTTGAATTAAATGAAATGATTTTGTAGAAAATATGTTATTTGAACAACCATTTTTTAAACAATTTATAGGACAACAAAAAATATACAAAGAAATATAGGTATTCACACGAATATCAAAACAATTAAAAAAGAGATAGTAAGAACACACAGTGGCGGAGCTTGAAAAACTACCTCGGGTAGATCACTAAAATAAACTTAAACTATAATATATAAACCTACAATTTAAGTTGTAATAAACATTAAACACAAAGTTTTTTTTATACCGATTAAACACAAATTTGATTAAAAAAAAGAACAACTACATAGCTTCAAATAATTTTCTACGCACCGTTCCGAGTAACATGAAATCAATAATAGATTTAGATTAATTCATCGCATAAAAAGTATATATTCATAATATAAATAATAAAATATATTTTACCCCTGAAAAAATTAAGGAGAATGCTAAACATTGCTCAATGGTTAAGGTACCAAAACAATGAACTTTGTTTATTAAAAGTAGTGTAACTATTACTAAATCAAAAGTCAAAACTTATATTTTCAAGAAAAACTTTTCATTTTTAGATTCCTTAACCATTTCTGGGCAATGGTTAGCAAGATCCAAAAATTAAATTTAATACAATTTAGGATGTATATTATAAATTATTGGGTCATCATCTCAATGATGAGAACAAAAATGATCATACACTTCTAATTTTGGAGAACTGTCATTGTCATCGTTAATATTTGAAACCATTTTCGTAAATCAATCCACTTGTAAAACTTTCTTTGGTACAATCCACTTGTATAATTTACCTGAAATGAATGGGAAACTCTATTGAGTATAGAAAAACAGTATGGGAATTAAGATGCTTGTTTAATACAATAGGTCCCATTCTGCCAAATGCAACCACTTTCGACGGGGCCACCTGTCACGGTTAGAGTTGAGTGTGTGTGACCCACTTTACTGCCTACTCCACAATTTAAGGTCCATATAAATTTGTCAGAACTCATAAACTCAATAATCAAATAACAGGGTTTCTCTCTAAAATAAAAAAAAATCAAATAATAGGGTTAAGGAAGAAAAAGTTGCTAGAAAGACATTTTCTTTTTTATGAATAGTTGCTAGAAAGGCTAAAGATATGTTTGGTTCTTCAAAATATTTTCTGTATTTTTATTAATAATTAATCTAATTATAAAACAATTACATTCTTTTTTATTTTCCATACAATACTTCAAAAATATGAAATAAAATAAAATTACCATATAGCAATGTTTGTTAATTAAATCCATTCGATTGATAAAATTTGAGTTGTATTTTTCTTTCTGAAATATCATAATTACAGTACCTCCGACCTGATAGCACAACCAAGGAAGTGGGAACACCTGAAGTCACACACTCTTAACATAACTACCATGGTCCTGCTCCTATATAGTGCATGCTTTGTTCTGCCAAAGGTTTTTGTCCTTCCTGATCCTGACAACAATAAAAGGTTTCTGTGCTAGGAATTATTAAGACAAACTTTTCATAAAATTATTATATGATTCAGCCACTCCGTCATTTTGAAATTTTTTTTGGCTAGTGTGCAAGAAATAATAAACAAGGAAAATTATTTGTGTACATCATTTATTCATTCTACATCAAGAGAGGTAGAAGTAGAGAAAGCGATACGATAGATATAATAAAAAGATGGAGGTAAAGAAAAAATGAGGTGTTGAATAGAATGTGTGTAGAAAAACTGAAGATCTAAAAATATAAAAGTTTTTTTTTTAGGGATGTAAAAATATAAAATGGAAATAGAATAAACAAATTATGTATTTTTCATAAAGCATCATTGCAAATAATTTTGATGTTTTTGCATATTTCAAAAATCAACTCGGTATAAAACCAATTTGTTTATTATAAGGGGTTCGTACCTACCTTAGAAATTTGCGAGTTCAAGTGTCTATGCCAGTTTGATATTGAGTGACCGTAGAAGCCAGGATTAATCATGATCTAGGCAATTTTTGAAACCTAAGGGGGGGTTTCTTTGAATCAATTGTTATTAATATGATTATTAGAGGAGATAGCCCCGTCACACTAGATTCATGGTTATGGAAAGGAAATCCTTCACGTACGTTTTCGGTCACATCGGCATATCTTTGGTTCTTACTTCAGCTTAGGTTCGATAGTGGTGATCCTATCTTAGGGTTTGTTTAGTTCAACGGAATGGAGGAGAGAAGAGAGATTTTAATTAAGAGAGAACAAAAAATAAAAAAGAGAGATAATTTTGTCAATGTATTAAAAATTAAAATGTTACATATTCCTTCCCTTCGTCTCTAAAAAAATCCCAGTTTAAGGAGAAGCAGAAAATTATGTTATGAGGGATTTGGCTCACCTCCTTTTTCATTTCCTTCTTCTTCTAAAAATTGAATCAAACACATAAAAATTAAAATACTCCCTACCCTCTTCTCCAAAATGCATGAACCAAACATCCCCTACCCTCTTCTCCAAAACGCATGAACCAAACATGCACTTCTCATTGCAAAGGAATTGACAAACAACAATTTCATTCAAAATGATTGTTTTTGTTTGGAAGTTGTTATTGGATCTATTACCTACTAGGGATGATTTTCTGAGGCAGGCATTATTACTTGGAATAATTGCTCTAGAAATGTTTTTTTTATTTTTACAAGAAGAATTGGCCAGTCATTTCTTCTATTCATGTTTGGTGTATTCAGAGTGTGGGGGTATGGATGCAAATATTAACTTTCTACATCATGGTCTTTAGGTAAGAAGAGTTACAAAGTGATGATCTATTTTATTTGGAGTATTGTTGTTTTGTATTTGTGGGGCATGCGTATAAAAATAATTTTCAAGGGGTCCGCAAATCATTTAATTATAGAGTTAATTACACTCCTCTCTCTTCAAAGATGTTTGAATTACAATATCCTCTCCTCTTATGTTAAAATATACACGCCTCTCACCTCTTATTCAAAACTTATTAGAAATTTTTTCATTCTCGTCCCCTAAGAGAAACTTGAATTACATTCTCTTCCTCTCTTATGTTAAAATCTAAACTTTAGTCCCTCAATATTAATTTTTTTATTTCTAATAATTTAACACACTTCGAAAAAATAGTATTGTGGGTCTATTTTAATATAATAAAAATTGAATACATATTTTTCGCTATTTTTTATTCACAATTTCATTAACATGTAGTTTTAAACCCTATTATAAAATATGAAACAACCCAAAATAAAATTAAAAAATGTGAAAAATTACTAAAGACAATTTAAGAGTTAATTTTATACTTTTTTTTTAGGGAAAAAAGTTAATTTTATACTATAAATTATAAAATCAGTAGCAAAATATTTAAATTTAATTATCACTGACATTTAAATTATAGAGAAATAAATTAATTTTTCTTAAATGGTGGTTCAAAATTAATATATATCATAAAAATATTTATTTATGTTAAAAAAGATTAAAGTGTAGTGCATATTTAATTATTAAAGGAGGAGGTTGTAATTCAAGCATCTTATAATGGAGGAGAGTATAAATTTTATTTTTCAAGAGAGAGGAGTGTATATTTTAACATAAGAGGGGAGGGAAATGTAATTCAAGCATCTTTGAGGGAAGGGGAGTGTAATTTACTCTTAATTATATTGTGGCTAAGATAAAAAAAATGTATTTTGGGGCTGGGATGAAATATCTAAAATCTATATACTCTTAACATTGTCTTATAATGTATTAGGTTAGAGTACTCCTTGTACTCTATGTTTTAATAATTAAAAAAATGCAAAGTAAAGTTATTTTTTCAATTACAATGTATGAATCAAACATAACTAACAACACAATGATGAAATTATGTTACTCAAGAAGATAATCAGTTCAAGGACCATGCTATATACAGTAAAATAATTTCCACAAATGCATCACGAAACCAAATTCAACTAATGGAAACATGGAAAAGTCAACAAATAATGACTTTGTAGAATACACATGTCGCTATGCTTCGTGAAATTTTAATTCGTTGTAACAAGCATTACGCCTCAATTTTAAGATTCGGAAATGCTAGTTAGTACGGAATCTATTTATACGAAAAACAACGGATGAACTTGATGTTGATTTGTTATTACAGTTTTATCCTTAATTTATTTCTATATGATCAGCTTACCCTTGAATTGTTAATGTTGTTGCTGTTTCGTCAAATTCTATGATTAAGTATCTCGTACTGCATAGCGGTGCTCTTTAAGATTTTCTTTGATCATATGCATTTATATTAGGCACCAAGACTTGATGGTTTAAATCTAGCTTTCAATAAAAGATTTTGCCATATTTGGAGAAATGAAATATTTGCTTCTTCTATGGATTAGTTCAACCAAGATACGATCTCCATCAACTGAATACTACAAATATTGTTCTCATCCTGAAAAAAACAACCCTACTTCTATATGTTGGATATAAAACTTAACACTCTCTATAACACAATGTGCAAAATTTTATCTAGAGTCAGACGTTTTAACTTCCACATACATTTCGACTTAACAATATGATTTTACTTAAAATAGAAGCATTTTAGATAATGTTATGGTTGCCATGTAAACTATTCACCAAATGAAATGTAAAACCAGCGATAAAAAGGGGGGAAGTAGTGCTGAAAATTGATATTAGCAAATTCTATCATATAGTGGACTCGGGTTATCTTCATGGTATCTTAGAGAAAATGGGTTTTTGCAGTAGATGATGGAGATCCTTTAAATCTTTATTTTTCCATCATCCATGTGGAAGGATCCTCATTTCTTATTCAGAAAGCTAAGAGTGTGTTTGGATGAGGGAATATTTTGAGGGAATGTGGTGTTTTGACGGAATTCAAATACTTTGATATGAATTACATTGTTTGGATAATAATTTGAAGAATTTTCAAAATGATGGAAATTTATGAAGTATTTTGTTCAAGTTAAATTTAAAGAATTTCAAATGACATCTAAAAGTTAAGAATTTCAAAATTATTCATTGTTATAATTTTTCAATTTTGGTCGCCAAATTTTCCAATTTGACCCCAATAAATTTATAAAAAATTGCAAATTGACCCCTCAAATTTTTCAAAAATTATAATTTGACCCCTCAAATTTTTTGAAATTTGCAAATTGACCCCTAATCTCACTTTTCAAATTTGGCCCAAAAAATTACAATTTAAAAAAGGTGCCCAAAAATTCTGACAATATATTTTTTTTATTTCTCCATCCAAACAATAATATTTAGGAATGAAAGCAATTTAATTGAATCATTTGAATTACCTAAAATTCAAAATTTCTCAATTACTCCATCCAAACACGCTCTAAGCTTAAAGGAGATATTTGTGTTGAGGGTGTGAAAAAGGGGTTCCTTCCCTATCACATATTTTATTTTCTTGCACTTTTTTTTTCCAGAGCTAATACTTAGGATGTTAATTGCATGCATAGAGTTTTGACACACTATGAGAAATCCTCAAGTGAAATTAATGCATTGTTTTCAGTGTTTTCAATTTTAAAAATAGATGGGATATTATTGAAAATACTTAATAAAAAAATAATACATTGTTTTGAGTAGGGGTGTTCAAATCCAAACCGATCCAAAATAAAACCGCAAACTGATCCAAAATAACCGAAAACCGCAAAAAATCGAATATTTTTTTATGTGTTTGGATGTTGTTTTGTATAAACCGCTAGGATTAGATCGGATTTCGGATCACTTTTTCAAAACCAAATCAAACCGAACCGAACCGCAAAAAAGTAAATATTAATACTTATTTATTCTTTTATTAGCATTATATATTGAATTATTATGTTGCTTGATGGTTTTTAATCTTATATATTACACTAATTTAATCTATATTATTATGACTTCGTATGTTTAAAAAATAATTGATGATTTACATACTATAGTTTTAATATTTTAATATATTTTGCCTGAAACCAATTATTTTACCGTGTTTGTGTAATATTAACGTTAATAAAAAAATTATATTCTTAAAAAAAGTAAATAAAAACATTTATATTTTGCATTTTGGATATTCAAAAACCGATCCAAATTAAACCACATATATTTGGATCAGATCGGTTCTGATTTTTTTAGAATAGTCATCCAAACTAAATCGAACCGCATGTGATTTGTATTTCGGATCACATTTCGCCTCAAAATCGATCCAAACCGAACCACGAACACCACTAGTTTTGAGTGTCTCCGAAAGAAATATGTTATGTATCACGAGAGACTTCTACACGACAACCTCACGAGAGAGCAATTATAACTGCATCATTTCCTAAAAAAAAACTGCACATTAATTTTTCATAATCAGACACAAAGGTATTCCATTGAAAAGAAAATCTAATGGTTCAAAATATTCGTGATCGGATTCACTATATTCTCTCTCGCTAGGAATAGCATATGACTCTTTTCGAAAATTAGTCAGCTTATTTATTCTCTATTAAAATTGAAAATCTCGTTGGGCTTATATAATAGGCAAAATTATATTTTTAGTGTCTTAACTTAACTATTTAGTCTTTTATCTTTTTTTCATTTTAATTTTGTTCTTTTCTATATGGATTTTCAAGCTTTAAAATTAAGTTAAGAAAGACCATAAGAAAATGAAAACGTGAATTTTAAGCTTGAAAATCTATATGGTCAAAAAGGACAAAATTGAAATGAAAAAAAAAGATAAATGATTAAACTCTTACTTGAAATTAAGTTAAGAGATTAAAAATATAATTTTGCTTATATAATATTGTATCTCTGATAAATTATGTCTTAGTTAAATCTCAAATTTCCTAAACACAGCTTTTGAGATTGCTCATTGTTTAGCAGTGGTCACATCTATAACTACTCTCATATTTTTTATGATGTCTTAATATATTTTTTATGTTTAACTATTTTTTTAATGAGATGACTTAGCTTTTCTTATGTAAAAATCTCATTAGAAAAACTCTTAATTTTTATTTTAGTTTATACTTCAACATCAAATCTCTTGTTAACTCAAATATCAAGATAGAAGACAATGGGTTTCTAACTTCATCCCATTGCATTACCTCACAATAAAATGGGATTAATTAACACTAATGATTCAAAGCATAATTATAATTGTCATGTCATCTAAATCGTTATCAGGTTCGTTTAAAACTTGAATTCACGCATTTTTACATCAATAATAGTTGAATTGAGATCAAACATCGTTACTAGGTTCTCTTCAAACTTCCTTAAAAAAAAGCTCTCTTAAAACTCGAATTCATGCATTTACTTCATCAATGATAGTTGAATTGAGATCAAACATCGTTATTAGATTCTCTTAAAACTCGAATTCATGCATTCACTACATCAATGATAGTTGAATTGAGATCAAACATTTATAGTACTATTTTTAAGGTTGGGTTTTAGATTTAAACAAAAAAAAAAACTAAAATGTGTAATCTCAATCAAACAAATATATACCAATCATGACTTCATGAATGTGTGACTTCAATCCGATTTAGATTTCTTCCCAAGCTTTCTTATCGAATTTTATACAAAATAAAAAATTACAACCTGTCATTGTTTTCCGACGTGGCGCTGATAAAGAAAGAATACGTCTATAAATATAATGGTACATACTACATATCAAAGAAGAAATGGTACTTAAGTTGACATACGTGTACTTGTAAAACGACAAAGTTGGCATACGTCTCTAATTCATGTTTGCACTCTAATTTTCTTTAGCAACGAACTTACTCAAATAATTTATATGTAGTTTTCTTATTATAATAATTTTTTTGAAGGATTCTTATCTTATTATAATAGTTATAGTCACGTATAAGTTGCATGTTAAGATATAAGCTATCCTAATAATTTTAAGTATTTCATACAATATTTTTATACACCGTATCATAATAGAAGTTTTTAAAAATAAAAAAAATCCTTGTTGACTCTGTGTTTTAATCTAACAAGAGGTAAAATGACAGGTCTTGTACTCAGAGATTTTAGGTTTAACTCCTGCTAGAACGCTTTATAGAAGGTATATATAAACTTCTTTGTGATTGTTTGTTGAACCCTAACTTTAAGATCTTTTGAGCTTTAGATTGAGTCATTATCCTCTCAACTTCAATTTATTTTCTATCAAAAATATATAAAAGATAGGTTTCTTCTACTATGAGAAGAAGTCTTCATAGTGGATTGGATGTTCGTAGAATACTTATACTATGATAAATGTTATTGGCGTAAATATACAAAATAATTCTGATAGACGTTTCTTTGGATTTGATGTTCTTACTTTATTATGACTTATATGTAATGTAATTCTTTCTTCTTTTTGACCTATATGTAATGTAATTTCTTTTGTTTTTGTACAAACATATAATCTAACTCTAACTCCTCATTTGTTTGCTGGAGTTAATTAAAATTTATCATACTTTAAATTAAAATTATAATCTAACTCTTTCTTCATCATATCATCATCATCATACATTATAAAATTGTAATAATTCCCGCCCTATTTGGATGATTTTTTAATCCATGCCACTCATATATTTCAAGTATAGTACTACAATGATATCACACATTTTTTAAGACTAAATTAATATTTGTATTAAACATAGGAGGTATGACAACATAATTCACACATTCAATTACCCATTTGAACCCGCCACAACTTTAAGGGAGAATTTCTTCTTTGATTGGGTTCGAGTTCAGTTTATTCCCTATATTCAAAGTGGGGCGGAGTCAATGGGACGGAATTGATATCTGCCATGTTAGTAAAAGAATTGTTTATATAAGTATTTATTTATTTAATGTTTACTTATGCATTATACATTTTAAACTTATCTCAACACAAAATATATTTTATCCATTTATTTTAACTGTTAACTACAATAATTTATAATTATGAATTTTAAAATCTAATTATTTTATATGTATAGGCGAGACGAAGACCTAAATTTCAAATATGACGAAAAACACAAGTAGGTATGAACTTTTGCGGGATGGGAGAGGCAAAACCCACCTAAGACTTGCCCCATTACCCTACAGATTTATACATAAATATGCAAATGACAAGTCTTAGCAAAAAAAAAGGAAAAGTTAGTTAATTTTTTTTTGAGGATGTTGGATAAAACTCTTGTTAACATTAATAAGGGTCACTTATCCAAAAGCGCTTAGATGAAATGGCACAGGTCTCTTCTAACTTAACCAAGGTCATGGTCTTAGGCATGCAACAACGTTAAAACTCTTAAGAAAAGTTTGTCGTCCATTTAAGTCTCAATGCTCGAGAGATTAGTCTCTGCAGTTACACGCGGAGGATATTCGATTTACATCCAAAATAAAACTGACTTATGAGACTATGAAAAACAAATGATTAAACACTCGAATCAGTTTTTGATAATTTGGGTTTGACCCAAAATTGTCCGTGACAAAAATATAATCTAAATTAATCTTTAATAACGGTTATATATAGATACACACACGGGATTACTTAAAAAAATTATATTGGGGACACATTATCCCTCGGCAATATTTCACTTGAATTTAACTTATTAATTGTTAATAATACTTCTTTTAAAAAGAAATTACTAATAATACTTGTGAGATAACTACACTTATTCCAAATCATTAGAGTTAGAACTTTTTTTTTGGTTTAAAGGTAGAGTTAAAATCTTATTCTTTTCTCAAAGAGCACTATTATTTATCACGAGAGAATTACTCACGTAGGACTTACAAATATCTAATTAGTCATTTAAATATCATTGTTTATGAAAAATATGTCAAGTACATTGTGAAATTTTTTAAGTCTTCAGTTGTGTAACTTAAGTTATTGGCTCATGTTGTTGTGATCAACCAAATTCGCAATGCTTAGCATTATCTTTTCTTAAATAAATGTAGAGTTTCGTTTAAATAGAAATAAATACAAAAATTAGATAATAGATTCTACAATTAAGTGAATCTCATTATCATTGATTACTTTACAACGTTATTAAAATGTATTTTGTGTATTTATAACTTCAAATATAAAGATAAAAATAATTCTAAAGGAGGGAATCCTAACCCAGTCATATATTTAAGGTGTTGAACAACAAGGCAGTCAAGGTTATGGGTGGCCAAGTAGTAGGAGCAAAAAAAATTGATGTGAAATCTTTTTTTTTTTTTAGGGAATTTGAAACTATATTTCCCTTGATTTAGTGTTAAAAACGGCCATAAATCACCGCTCTTTGGTGATGAGAAGAAACTGAAAAAGAGAAGGTTTTTTTTTTATATTGTTATGTCATTACTAAATTGGGTGGTATCCAAAGACTAATTTGCTTCTTTTAGCACAAGACTATTGTTCATTTACTCCTGGTAAAAAATAATGTTTATTTAATTAAACCAAATTTTAACTTATTTCTTCCTTTATTTATATTTTATGATGGTAGAAGACCAGAATTATGATTTGTCATTTTTTGCCCCCGCACTATTAACAGCACAGTAAAAAACAAAACAAAAGTAGCAAAATCCTTGTCATGTGTTTGAGTGGTAGGCATGACATGAGATTAAAGTCTTAAAATGGAAAATCCCATTTAAGATTCACATGTTTCATTTGGGTTCATTTCCATTCATCTGCCTCAAAATTAACGAGTTATTATCCCGCACACACCACCAGTGTGACGTGCCATTAACGACAAAACTTTATATTATAATCAACTTTCATTTCATTTTTTAATCTCATGTGTCGTCATTACCTAAATAAATTTACGGTCCCGTATTTTAATTTCTACAAGTTCACCTCTCCATCGAGTACAATATATCGAGAGCGCTTGAATGAGATAGTACGAGTCCTTGTTAACTTAATCAAAATATAAGTTAATATCTGATTTTAAAATGTGTTTGTTAATTACATAAACTTTTAGGAATGGAGAGATTAATTTTTACAGTTGCACGCAGATGATATATATAGACCGGACAAAGTAAATTCAGACAAAATGAACACCAAACTCAGATTCAAATGAAATTCCAATATTATATATAGAGAGCAAGTTATAGCCATTTTTTCCTCAGCTCAAGCTCAAGAGCAATGGACTCATAACATTAGTAGTAGAAAAATATTAAAAATTTGTGAATATTTATTTTTTTTCTTTTACTTAATAAAATCTCATAATTTCAATTCTCACGGCGGCGCAACCTATTTCCGCCGCCGTATATGGCGAAAGGTCGGAAATTAACCACTAGCCGGAGTGAACGTTTCTTAGGAACATACGGTTACTCTCACAACCAAAGCTCCGCCGCTGCAGCCGATCCTTCTGAGCTCCGGGAAGAGGATATCTGGTCCACAGATGTCGGTTCCGGTGAAGTTGACTTGAATTTCTCCGATGAGTGGGAATCACCAAAGGCTGAAACCGTTGAGATCAACGGCGGTGGTTCTGGCTCATCGTATCGGAACCGGCGTCGGATTACTCAAAACAGCGATGAACACCGTCAATTAGGTGGATTATCACTTGCGTTTGAAGATCCGGCGATAAACTCCACGGCAGCGACAGCGAGAATTGTGCATCAGTTCCGTGCACACGACGGCGTTGCGTCTTCGCCATCAGCACGTGGACGGCACATGGCAACATCGCTGCCGGTGAACGTGCCGGATTGGAGTAAGATACTCCGAGTTGACTCGGTTGAGTCGTTACACAACGATAGTTTCGACGATGATGACGAATCAGAGATGGTTCCGCCGCATGAGTATTTGGCGCGTAGCCGTAAGAATGCAGCGAAATCGGTTTTCGAAGGTGTTGGTCGAACTTTGAAGGGTCGTGATTTGAGCCGGGTTCGTGATGCTGTTTGGAGTCAGACCGGGTTCGATGGTTGAAATTTCAATATCCGGTTCAGGTGGTGGTTTTTGATTGTTTAAAATTGTTCTTGTTTATGTATTTGTAATTTTAGTTAATTAATGTTATTTTTATTATTGTGGTTAATTAATTAATTGTTAATCAGATTCCACTTGGTGGTTGTTTGATTAATATATAAATTTGTTTAATTATGATTAGAAATGGTGGTTTATGGGCAATGATTCGGTTGGGTGGGACTTGGGTGATTAGAGTCCAACTCAGTGGCCAGTGAGCCTAATTAAGCAGGAAGCAAGTGCTAAACTGCTAATTAGCATGTAATAATAATTGAAATGGAATTGTAATTTATGATCAAGGTCATTGTCACATATGCTTAAGGTCACTTCAAGTTTGATTTTGGATAATGATTTAATTCAGGTGATTTTTGGATAATCAATGTTGATTTTGGATAATTAGCTATTTATTGTTAATTAGTGAAAGGGAGAGCTATATATTCCATACATATAAGACATGATATCATGATGAAGATGATGAATCCCACAACAGAAAGACATTACTAGGTTTCTTTGCAATTTGCACCAAACCTAATTAATTTTTAATTATTAATATCGTTTTTAAAGATAATATTGTAAGCAGTTAGCTACAAAAGACAAAAGGAAATTTATGATTAATATAATTATTTATTAATAATTTTAGAGGTGATTTAATGATTAACAATAGGTCTGTGAAAACTACCAACAAAGTGGTTTTGACAAGAATGAGACAAGCAACATGGTCTTCTTTGTAAGGAGTAAGGACAGTTTGGTTAGTTGGTTCTTTGTGCAAGTAATGAGAATCACACAAATTGTTGATCATTCCTTTTTTAAACAAGGACCCATTTTGTCAACTAAAATATCAAGTTGTGTTTTTAATACATGGGTGTTCTTATTCCTCTTTTACCTTTTTATATACGAGTAATTAAAAAAATGTAACTAATCTAAGAAAATGCAACTAGTCGTTGAAGTTATAAAGAAACCAAAGTTAAATTTAAATAAGAGTACACTCTTCCTTGATACAAAATAGTACTCGTTTTGTGTAGCGCGTATATGGCAGAATTGTGGGGTGTTTGAGGGGTTGAATTATACTCGAAGGTTGGGATTTTCAGCTATGAAGATTCACATTGATTCTTTAGTGGTGGTGTAGATACTCTCCAAAGGTGGGAAAGGTAGACCGTGTGGTAGTTTGATCGGTAAGAAGACTTGACGTTTTTTGACGTTGGAGTGGGGGTTGTATTTCATCACTCTTATCGAAAGATAATTCAATGTGCATATGTTTTAGCGAATCTTGTTTACTCGGTAGATTCAAATGTGATAAAAAAAAAAAATTGATGTGTCTGTCTTAATTTATACATTTGTTAGAAGCTGGTGTGTTGGAAATAATCACCCTTGTCTAGTAGTAATGCAGTCTCTCACTCTCATTTTCTCTTCTCGGGCCATTGGCTCCCCTATTTGTAACCCAAAAAAAAATTGTTGACATGTCTGCCTTAATTTAAATATTTGTTAGAAGCTGGTGTGTTGGAGATAACTATTCCTTGTCTAGTAGTAATGTAGTCTCTCACTCTCTCTCTCTCTTCTCGGGCCATTGGCCCTAGTTTGCTCGGTAAGAAGACTTGATGTCTCTTGGAGTTGGAGTGGGAAGTTGTATTTCACCACTCTTATCAAAAGATAAATCAATGTCCATATGTTTTAGCGAATCTTGTTTACTTAGTAAATTCAAATGTGATATAATTTTTTTTATGTATCTGTTTAAATTCAGATATTTGTTAGAAGCTGGTGTGTTGGAGATAACTAGCCCTTGTCTAGTAGTAATGTAGTCTCATGCTCTCAATCTTTCTCTTCGCGGGACATTAGCCCTATTTGTAAATAGGCTAAAGGGCACTTTTTCACCCCTAACTATCAAAATCTTGCAATTTTGACCCCATAAGTACAAAAACTACAATTTTGGCGCCCTAAGATTTACCCCTTTACAACTTTGATCCTTTTTGTCAATTTTGACCGGTCAATGCATACGTGGCATGCGACGTGTGTAATTAGAAATTTTATTTTTTTTTATAAAAAACCATATAATCATTTTTTAAATTAAATAAATGAAAAATGAAATTAAAAAAATCAGGAAAGTAATGTAATTAGTCTCCTTGTATTTTTATTTTTTTTCCCTTCCGAAAGTTGAGAGTGTATCTGCCATTTTTGCATTGGTGGTGAAATCTGCATGCTGCTGCTTTGATTTTGATGAATAATCAAGCTTTAAATCAATAAAACTAGACTCATCCATGCCTTTAAAATCACTCTCTTAGTGAAAACACACGCCTATTGTAGCTTCCATCAATTTCCATTACACCACTCTTCCTACCATTTTCATATTCATAGAAGAAATCACTTCTTCTTGGTTCAGCTTCACTGTAATCACTTCTCCTACCAGATTCTAACATCAATCCACCATTCACACCTGAACTTCTAGCTGCAGAAATAGAGCTTCTAGCACTTGATAAAACTGAATCACCACCATCTTCAGATCCAAATATAGCTCCACCTCTGAAACTATAGAGAGATCTTGACCTTGACACACCTCCATGATGATCAACCATCCACAACTCATTCTTCTCATCAAAGCCACCAACACTTCTTCCACAATCCTTGTTCTTCTTATTCTTCCTAAATAGTTTCCCAATTCTCCAAACACCGTGTCTTTTTATATCAACACAACTGCTACTGCTTCTCTTAAGCACCACAACCTCTTCTTCTTCTTTATCTTGCATCTTAGCCTTAGAATTCAAATGCTGACATGGGTTTGTCTGATTCTTTTCATTCTCAATAAGAAATGAGACTCTGCCAACACTTCCTACCTCAACAGAGCATGAATTTCGATTGGAAGTGATCTCATCAGAGCAAGAACAAGAAGAAAGCCTTTGTTCCCCACAATCTGAACACACAAGCTTGACCAAACGTTCTTTAAGATTGCGACAAATTAATTACATTTTTTTTTTCTGATTTTTTTCCTACCCCTATTCATTTTTTTTAATTTCTTCATCTCCTTGTATTTTTAATTTTTTTTCCTGATTTTTTTATTTTTTTAATTTCATTTTTCATTTATTTAATTAAAAAAATGATTATATGGTTTTTTTAATTTTTTTTAATTCATTAATTACACACGTGGCATGCCACGTAGGTGTTGACCGATCAAAATTAACAAAAAGAATCAAAGTTGCAAAGGAGGTAAATCTTAGGGGTCCAAAATTGTAGTTTTTGTACTTAAGGGGTCAAAATTGTAAGTTGTTGAAAGTTGGGGGGGCACTTTAGCCTGGTAAATAATATGGTACTCGTTTTTTTTTTTTACAAAATAATAGCATTCTTTTTTTACTTATTCATGAGGGAAAACTTATTAAGCATTAAGAGTCAAATTTAAATCTGTAAAAAAAACTTGTTAAAGTATGCAAAATTGAATATTACCATATATCCTTGGATTTGTGTGTGAAAATCATTTAGATCAGATTATAGATTCTTTTGTAAAACCAAAACAAACAGAGTAAATCGCATATATAAAATTTAATATCGATTTATTTATGTATTTATTACTATATGACATTGTGTTAATATGCTATTCATTGATTTAAAATTTTACAATAATACTTATGAGGTTAATTTAAATTATCTTTTTCTTTTTTAGCTATTCCAAACATAATCAATCATTGCTATTCGATAATACTTCCTCCGGTCTCAAATATAAAAAAAGATTCTTTTTTTAGGTTTATTGAATAATTAATGTATTTGTTTTATAATGTAGACCAGATACATTAACTACTCAATGAACTTAAAAAATGAATCTTTTCTTATATTTGAGACTGGAGGGAGTATTTATTTTTAATATATTGTATGATAAATTTTGCAACAGACATATACGTTTATCAGGATATTATGATATTAGTGTTGATATAATTTATTTTAGAATTGTAAATTGGATAATCGAATACTTATCCAAATTAAATTGCAATAAATCAGATAGGATTTTCTTTTGAGAAACATCAGAACCGCGAGTATTTTAATTTTTGGATCGGATGAATGCTTGCCTCGTAAACAAATTAGACCACACCATGAATCCCCTATTTGTAAGTATAAAAATTTATTAGATGCATTAAATTTAACGAAGATTTCTATTGAAAATGACTTTGACCTTTAATATAAGTGTTGATGGAAGCTGAAAATAGTCAAGGTCAACTTAGTTTTCCTAATTGAGATTTTCTTTGCTTCAAGCGATTAACGTCTAGGAAAGAACTTTGTGACATTTTCCCTCAGTTGTGGGTTTTCTAACTTCTTAGTAATGCATTGAGTACAATTATTTTTGGGTTTATGTTTCACTAAGAATTACATAAACAAATGCGGAAAGGTAATTGATGAAATAAAAGGATGAAATAATTTTGTTTAATTGATTGAATGTGTTAATTACAATGTATGAACATAGTGTTTATAGTGTGATTATTACCTATTAGCCAAATGATGTGGTCTATGGTGCTTAAACCTCCATTCAGATAATTTGTTTTTTCTCCCTTATTCCTCATAGCAGTTATTTGTGTTGATAATAGGGATCATAGGTTTGTCACGGCATTGTTGAGGCTCCATATGGTTTGACTCATTTTTGAACCCATGATGATGTAACGCCCGAGGCTGAAGAGGGCGGGGAATGGTCACCGGTGCGCAAGGCATGACAGTGAGCAGCTCCTGGCAGCTTCTACATAAACTGAATCCACATTAGAATGAGAGGGACCATGAGACCGTGTACGTATGAGAACACAAGATTGAAGAAAGGCTTGTTATAGTTGTTTGGTATTACATATACCAACAAAATGCATCTTCTTTTTGGTAGACAATTCAATAAGAACTTCAGAGTTAAGCGTGCTTGACTTGAAGAAATTTTGGGATGCGTGACCTTCTAAGAAGTTTCTCGGAAAGTGTGTGATTAAGGACAAAACATGCTGGAAAAACTCGTGTTGGTTGGTGGGGTCAGCCGACAATCCTAAAAGTCGTATGAGATACTACATACGACCCATGTTTTAAGTTAATGTCCTTTAGAAAGAATCAAGTTCCTAGCTCAACAATTCTAGCATTGTCTATCCTTCACTAGACTAAAGGGCTCCCTCACATAATGGTTTAATCGTCCATTTTCTGAGTTTGGCTAACATGATAATTATTTTTATGTGTTAACAAATGCCTCCATGTATTGTATCATTGGTTGACCCTTGTGAAATTATATGATGTGGCGCAATTGAAGTGGTTGCGCATGAACGTGGTCATAATTATATTGTAAAATAAGATATTAGTTGTTATAACCATGTTTGACTTATGATAGGTCTGATGGTATTTCTTCTTGTAGAATCTACTTAATCCAACTGTAACCTCAATCTTTACAATTAACTAAGTGATTTATTTTCCTGATTATAACTTCATCGCTCTTTAAATGTTCCAACCCTGAATTCCTTTCATCATTCTGTTCCAGTTTATGATATCATTACTCATTGATGTGCACCGGAGCCATCGATGATGTGTTCGTAAAACCATTTGTTTTAACGAATTTCTTCATGTCACTTTCCTACAAATGGTTTAACATCAAGAATGTGCCGAAGTATTTCAAGTTTAAACCTTACCCGAATCAAGACTACATCTCCCATGGGGATTTTACGATATGATCATGCTTCCAAAATTAGAACAATTGTAGATTTTCTTATCGTGCTGGTATGTTTGTTCCAATCTATTTCTACTCCCATGGGGAATGATTACTCCCACCCTTCTTGATATAGTGGCAATATTGAGATTACCTTTCACCAGGGGTTGAAGACCCCAGTTTTCCATGATACATGCACCCTCCTCTTGGATTTCGTCCTTCGAAAATTGATGTAAACTTCAGGAATTTTTTTTTTTGTCAAGTAGCTAATAGATAGAATTCACTTTTTTTAAGGTGAATAAGTTGGATGGTCGGGTTTCGATCCCCAACCCCTGCATATAATAATGTATGTCTCTACCAACTAAGCTATGCTTATGGGGACAATTTCAGGATTTTTTATTTTACCAATAATGATGGTGTTTCTTGTGTATGAGACATTACGTTTTTTAACAAAGTATTGATGTCAAAGACTAAAAATATAACATCTGAGACAAACAAAATCACGTGACTAAAATCAAAAGTTGTTATGTTTACATGAACTAATTACTAATTTAAACAAATTTTACGTAATTTGAGAGTTTTTTTTTGTTTGTTAAGTAGCCTATTAGTTAGAGCTCACACAATTTAATTGTGGAGAAGTGGGGTGTCCGGGGTTCGAACCCCGACCATACATATAATAAGTAATATCCCTACCAACTGAGAGTATTGTTATTGGAAAGTAAAACATATCTAAAAGTAATATATTTAAGAATATTTCGGTCTATCTAATTTTTGTGGGGGTGAGAAGAATAGATGCATTTTTTTTGGTTACAGAAGAATAGATGCATGGGTATTAGAAAACATTTTTATTTCTTATTAAATACAAAGAGTATTACTTTTTCCACCCTGTGGCTTTCCTCGTGCGCCTTTTTATTTTCCAAAATTACCTCTGGTCTGGATTTCGTTTTCCGGATTGAATTGTTATAATTTACCAGATTTATCCGGATTTCGAAATCCGAAATGGCCTTTTTTCCATAACCTTTTCATTTTTAAGCTTTGAAATTGGTTCTATAAATGCAAATAAACATATAAAACAGAAATAAAAAGACAAAAAGATGAAAACAACTCATTTCATTGATATTTGAATAATACATTACAATAACGTTAAAGCTTTTTACATAAGAACCTAAAACTATTCTTAATCTTATTACATAAGAACCTAAAACTATTTCTAGGGGGTAAGCTATACTAGTGGCTTCGGCTCAGAGGACATACCAGTAGATTCACTGTTGGAGGGGAGACAGGGGCCTCTAGGGAACAAGAGACCATGATGGTCAATATGACACCCAGACAGACCAACCTCACAGCCAGACTGACCAATTCTCTATTGACCGATCATATGGCCCCTGATGGATTTCCAAAGAGGCCTCTTTCTATGAAAGGCCAACGATGGAAACACATCGTTGTAGAAGAGAAATGGAGAAAGAAGAAGGTGTGACTATTTTTGAGAAAATGAAGGCTATTTATAAGTGAGGGAGGGTTAAAAAAACGTGTGGGAAGCCATAAATTAAGTCAACACGTTTTTTGACTTTACCACTGTCCAAAAACGTTTAAAAACGTTTTGTTTGTGGTGCAGACCACCGGCCAAAACTTCTGGTGCAGTCCAGATTATATAATCCGGATTACACATGGATTCCGAATTACATATTCTGGAAACATACAATTATGAAGTGGACCAAAGGGAAATTTTAGACTTTGTGTATGGTAAGTGTTGGTTCAGATTTTAGAATCTGGATTGCTTCAGCATTGGATTCTTATGTGTGGCCTACATTGCACCGACAATTTTTGTGATCCACAACGCCTAGATACTTGTATTAATAGGGGTCCCTATTTTCATTACAAGTAAACTACACCATAAAAAAAACATCATGGAATTCCCTAGCTTTGATCTGAACACCAAGCTAACGAAAGTCTACTACAACGGTGGAACACCACCCCATCTGTTTAGGATTCGCAACGATGTCACCCTCTCTGAGATGAAGGATGAGCTGGATCAAATCAACCGTCAACTCAATCACAGAGACGCGAGGAGGGTGGTCGTGTTGACTATCGATGTCCATTGTCCGACTTAGCCGAATCTCTTCATTTCAGCCGGATGAAACTCACAAACGATGACGAAGCGAGAACCATGTTCTCTGTCTTTGCTCAGCATAGTACTAGAGGACCGATCGAGTTGGACGCTACGTTGGTTAGATCTGCTGAACAAATACTGAAAAGTTTGCACCGGCCGATCCTCTGCTGGAGGGACCAGAGGAGGAAGAAGTTAGTTTAGATGATCCATGATAATGTGCTATGTTTTAATTAATCGCGTGTTTTATGTTGTTTTAATTGCGTGTTAGTTATGTGTTGTTGGATTAAGTTGTTGCATTATGTTTTGAATAATATATATATTATTTAAACTTTCATTATGTATTAATTTAGGTCAAAGATGTTTATTTAATCGATAAAATAACAAAAGATATGCATTATGGATTATGAAATCTGGATTCACCTAGAGCGAAAGTGTGTTCCGAAAAACGAAATTCGGAATACCTCAACATAGGATTCTTTTGTATGGACCACATTGCACCAAGAGTTTATATGGTCCACAATATCCAAGAACCTCTATAAATACACCATCTCCGGTTTTCAGCTTCAATACCAGCAAAACACAAACACACCAAAGAAAACCATACAAATTTTTGTCATTAAGTTGAGGATCTTTCTCACGCTGTCGCAAATAGATAGCTCTCTATTTGACGGCGTGATGAAGATCTTCAGCATGTTGTCAAAAATACAAACAAACACAGCAAAGAGACCAGAGAAAATTTTTGTCATTGTGCTGAGGATCTTTTCAACATGCTGTCAAAAATATATAGATACTCCTTGATGCCTCCTTGATAGATAGATAACTCAAAAATATCAAGAGGTTTCTATGAGTTCGGTCCTGCTGCCTGCCAGATGAATATGTCATTTGGCAAGGCAGCAAGATCGAACTCAAAGAAATTCTCTTGAAAACATCTTCCCAAAAGATTCAACTTTTCTGTTATTATGGTTTTTTTAACTGTTAATTTGTCTTATGTTTCTTCTATTTATGTTATGTATCTTTGTTCTATTTTTTTTTAAGGCATTCGCAACGAAAATGATCCAAATAAAGGGTCTGGTGCAGTTCGGACTTTATAATCCGGAACATCTTCATGCGTTCCGGATTATAAAATCTGCACACTCAGTAACATTTTGGCCGGTGACGTTTAACCAAAGGTTAGGCCGGTTAGTGGTGTTTGAATGCATTTTTTGATGGTTTTGAATGTGGAACACGTTTTATTTGACTGTAATTAAGTCTTATGACTTATTTAAGGCTATAAAAAGGCTTGAATCTTCAACATTTTCCTTCATTCTTCTTCACCTCCTTTCTTACATTTTCTTCAATTCATTTTAGTTTTTTAGGTAGGTTTTAGGAATGTTTGTGGTGTCATGGTCATTGTTGACCGTTCATACGACCCCTGCAATTGCATTGCAGCTTATGCGGGGGTCGTATGGCGATCAACAAAGACTCTTGACATCAAAGAAAGACACAAAATTTCATAGCGTATGCGTCCAGATTTTATTTTCCGGAAACACTAACAATCTGGTTCGGAAAAAGAAATCTGAATCAGGGGTATTTTTGAAATTTTTGCAGGGCGCGCGAGAAGGCAGCAGGGTGGGAAAAGTAATATTCATACAAAAAATAGTGGACAGCGATATTTACTTTGGCCCAGCAATGTTTTGAATGACAAAGTGCTCAATCCAACTTCATCAAATCCAAAAAGGTGGCTAAAAATGGAAAACTTTCAATGGTACCCCTCAACTAGTCTTTACACCTCACGTTTCATATAAATCTCATTTTTACACCTCACTTGTATACAATAAAGGGTTAAATAAGTTTTTGATCCCAATAAACATGTCAACTTTATCCCGTGAGCTTAGCTTAATTGGTAGGGATATTGCATCTTATACGCAGGGGCCGGGATTCGAACCCCGGACTCTTCACTTCTCCACAATTAAATTGTGTGAGCTCAGCCACTAGGCTACTTAACCAAAAAAAATAAAAAAAATATGTCAACTTTTCATTTTAGTCCCTCTAAAAAATTTCAACTTTTAGTCCCTCAAAATTTTTCCATTTTCACTTTTGGTCCCTCGTTTAAAGTAAACTCATATGTAGAATTCATATTTTTGAATAAAATATTGCAGAAAAATTCATAATAATATATGAATCTCTCCCAAAAAAATTAATTTTTTTTTACAAAACATGAATTTTTATATTTTTTACCGTTAAACTTCATATTTAATTTGTGTTTTTTTAAAAATAATTATTTTTTTGGAGAATATTTTTTACAATATTCTACACATTTTTGAACAATTTCATTAAAAAATGTAAAAATTTACTTAAAAATAGGAACCAAAAGTAGTGATTGAAAATTTTATAGGAATTAAAAATTGAAGAAAAAATTTAGAGAGATTAAAACGAAAATTTAGAATATTTATAAGGACTAAAAACAAATTTAACCTACACTAAATATCCAAGACAAAAATAAAATATTTCGTCTCTTTTAAAAGCTAAGAAATTGGGAATTTAATACTGTTCACTTTTTTTAAAAACCGAAACATAAAACTAAACCTTTCAAAGAAAATAAAACACTAGCGTCGGCATTCAATAACACATTAATGAGAGGGCAAGATATCTTTGTCAACTTAACTGAGGTCGTGTTTCGAATTTAGCCATAAAATTGCAACAATATTAAATCTTTTGAGGTAGAGTTTTACAACCTTTATTATTCTGAAATTATCTTGATTGTCAATATACACCCAAAAAAACCAAGACATCAGGCATATAATTTGATAAAGATTATTGAATTGATCCTACATAATATTGAGAAGGGTTAAATATGTTTTTTATCTTCATAAATATACAAACTTTTCGTTTTAGTTCTTCGAAAAAAATTCTTCAACTTTTTCGCCCTTTTAAAATTTTCAATCACTAATTTTGGTCCCTATTTTTAAGGTAATTTTTGTATTTTTCAATGAAATTGTGCAGAAATGTGTATAAAAATGAAAAAAAATAATAAAAATAAAAATTAGAATTTTTAACAAAACATAAATTAAATATGATTTTTTAACTGTCAAAAATATAAAAATTCATACTTAATTAATGTTTTGTTAAAGAAATTCTACTTTTTTTTTTTGAGACATTCTTATAATATTATAAACTTTTCTGCAAAATATTATTCAAAAATATAAATTCTACGTATAAATTTACTTTAAAGGAGAGATCAAATGTAAAGATGGAAAACTTTTGGAGAATTAAAAGTTGAAGAAATTTTTTAGAGAGACAAAAACGAAAAAAATTAACATATTTATAGGGAACAAAAACATATTTAACTATATTGAGTATAAATTGTAATGAACAATAACACCTGCCAATAACTTATAGATAAAAGGGTTAATTAAGTAAATGGTCCTTATAAATATTCAGAATTTTATTTTTAGTCCCTACAAAATAAAATCACACTTTTTAGTCCCTATAAAATTTTCCATCATCATATTTAGTCTCTATAAAAAAATTTTATCAGCAATTTTAGTCCCTGTAAAAAATTTCCATCAACATTTTTTGTCCCTAAAATGCTTAAGGAAAATGTCACAAGGACTAAGAAGTGTGATTTTATTTTATAGAGACTAAAAACAAAACTGTGAATATTTATTGAGACTAAAAACTTAATTAACCCTAAATAAAAGGTCTACTTTATTTCTTATCTTATCACTGGACCAAACTTTTTGAGTTCACGGACTCTTAGCTTCTGGACCATTGATTTTGGATTAAATCATTAGTATTAAAAAAATGTTCTTCTCCCAACAAAAAACACTCTCTTCAAATTGAGTGGACGAAAGTACCCTCGCGTGAGATAACTCACGCAAGGTACTTTTAGCGTGAGTTAACTCATGCTACTTTGGTCGGTGGCATGATTTAACTCACACTGCTTAGGCTGGTAGTCTGAGCACATAAAACACGTTTTTTGGACGGTGATCAGTTATTCAAATTTGATTTTACACCTTTTTTGACTGCATTTAGTGTAGTTATAGCCTATGTAAGTCATTCCCCCTACCTTTACCATTTCTCACACCATCATCTCACACTCTCTCCTCCTCTTCCTTCTCCGATATTTGCATTGTGTACATATGTCTCAAAATTAAGGTGATGTTCAGTTGAAAAATGAGTGTGAGAAGAAGAAAGCAAAATCGACTGTGACATGGCACAAAATCGAATGTGATGGTTCCGTAAAAAAAAACCAATTTGAATGTGCCGGTGTACAACCATTCCAGGTTAGGGAGGAGCAGAAGGACTTGTTATTTTGGTCAACAGCCAAAAGTAGGTGCCCAATGAACTGTCGAGGACAACCTAATTGACTTAAGTGACGAAGGAGATGATTAAATGCAATGACTTGTAATAAAATAGGACGTTTTTCTTATGCTTTTTGATATGCCACGTGTAACATCCCATACGACTTTAAGCACTGTCGATTAATCCCAACAAACCAACACGAGTCTTTTCAGAGTGTTTTGTCCTCACTCGCACGCTTACCGAAAAACTTTTCAGTAGGTCACCCATCCAAAAACTACTCCAAGTCAACCACTTATCTGTAGAGTTCTTAAGGATTGGGCTACCAAAAAGAAGATGCATCTTGTTGATATAGGTAGCACCAAACAATTCTTATAAGTCTTCCTTCAACCGTGTAGTCCCATACCTACACGGCCTCAGGATCCCTCTCATTCCGATGTCCTCTAGAAGCTGTCGGGAGCCACTCATTGTCGTGCCTTGTGCACCAGCGACCACTCCTCGTGCTCGTTAGTCTTGGGTGTTACATGCCCACCAACTTTCGCTTGGTTCATTCCCGAACCACATTGTACTTGAAGAGGTATGCTCTGATACCATTTGTAACATCCCAGACGACTTTAAGCATTGTCGACTGACCATACAAACCAACACGAGTCTTTTCAGCGTGTTTTGTCCTCACTCGCACGCTTACCGGAAAACTTCCCAGTAGGTCACCCATCCAAAGACTACTCTAAGTCAAGCAGGCTTAACTGTGGAGTTCTTAAGTATTGGACTACCAAAAAGAAGATGCATTTTGTTGATATAGGTAGCACCAAACAATTCTTATAAGCCCTCCTTCAACCATGTAGTCTCATACCTACACGGCCTCAGGATCCCTCGCATTCCGATGTGATTTGGTTCCTCTAGAAGTTGTCAGGAGCCGCTCATTGTCGTGCCTTGTGCATTCGCGACCACTCTCCGCCCTCGCCGCCTTGGGTGTTACACCGCGCATTTTGGTATTGAATAAATTTGAATAAAGTTGTGTATTAAATAAATTTGAATAAAGTTGCGTATTGAATAAATTCGAATAAAGTTGCACAAGAACACAAAATCAATTCAAAAAATACACAATTTTATTTAGTTTTAGTTTTATCTACATTACATTACATTCTCCCTAAATATATGTGGTATCATCATGATTTTGGATTTAAATTAAATTGTTGAAAGTTTGCACAAAATGTTTGAATTGAAGTGTCTTATACTTAGTGTAAAGATTTGAAACGCCTTTTGAAAACTCAAAAGAATAGATATAACACATGTTACATTCTACCTAATGAGTTGTACAAATTTTCCAATTAAATTCCTTCATATAAAATGAGTGGTGACAAACAGGAATGCATTCCAAAAGGTTGCTTTGAACTTAATCTTACTGCCCTGCCAACTGACAAGTTTCAATTGACAGAAGAGCACGACCAAGTACAATACAACATCTTAGAGGTGCATTCTGTAACAGCCTGATTTTCCGTTAGATTTATTTAATTATTTTTATGTGTTTATTTATGCTCGTATGTGATTATTTGCCAATGTGTATATTTTGACGGGTTTAGTGTTAGGAGGGTATTATAGTCATTTTAGACTCAGGGGTATTTTGGTCATTTTGTGAGCAAGAGAAAATTAGTAAATTCATGGTGAGAGTTATTTTTAGTGTTTCAAGTGAGAACCATTATTTTTACTAAGTTACTATTCGGTAGTGGTAATTAGATTTGAACCGGTAATTATTCGGTAACTTTTAACCATAAGTGGTTAGAAACTTTGGGAGTTAGTTTATAAGAGTTTTGAGCCCATTAGACTTTTAAGGGTTAAGCCCATTAGTGTGGACACTATTTAAGCTCTAACCTTTGTAGAAAAATAGGGTTCACTTTCATTTTATAAGAATTAGAGAGAGGTAGAGAGAGGAAGAGCTAGAGGAGGGGTTTTGAAGAGAGAAGACTTTGGGAAGCAATAGGAGGGTAGAAACTCAAAGGATTGGAGGTAAAGTGAAGCACTAGCTTAGATTTGCGAAGAATTAAGGTAAGAGGGTTAGATTTCATTCATAATCTCTTAGTTTAATTTCTTTTCTAATTCTATGCATAAGAGCTTATTTGAGATAAGTGATTATTGTGAGCTTAATTGTTGATATTCGTGCTCTTGTTTTAGTGATATGTTTGAGTATGTGAATTTGTTGATAATTGAATTGTTGATGATGAAATTGCATGTTCATGATATGTATAAATGGGTATATTGTGAATTGTACTCAAATGGATGAATTGTGTTAGGTTGTTGTTGATTTGTGACTGAATATATGTTTAATTGATGTTGTTGTTGTTATGAGATGTTGTTCTTGATGATTCATACCTTGGGTATTCATAATTTCGGATTTGTAGTATGAATTGAGTTGTTGTTGAGGGTTTTTGTAAAAATGGGTTGATTTGATAAATTGTGTTGAAATGATACTTGATTTCATGTTTGATGTGTTTTTGAAAGCCTTTGGAAACGAATTTGGGTGTTGGGAGATCAAAATTTGGATTTTGGGATGAAAAATGGTTCAAACCCGTGAAGAAATTGTGCAGTGTTGATGACTGTACGCTTAAGCGCGCTCCAAGCGTACAACCACTGTTAGCTTCTGGAGTCTAAACGCTTAAGCGTACAAGTTGACAGCCCAATTGCAACACCTTTTGTTTTGTGTTCTGGTCGTTCAGGAGCCGATCCAAGCTTTGCAAAATGTTTCTTTCAACTTGTTTAATCACTGTTTATACTCTTAAACCTACTGGAATATCTTATGGATTGGATTGGACTTGATTTTGTGATTTGAACTTAACTTTTGAAAAATGTCCAAGAACACCGATTTTTCCGAAACTCGTTTTCCCCACGGAAAGGGGGTAGAGTTATGGTTGTATACTGAATATATGATTTCTAAAAAAAGTTGTGATTGATTTTATTGAGTTTCAACTTGTTTTGCTTTGAAAATGAAATTCCTTTGAAAAAGTGATAAAGAGAGACGAACTTTGTGATTTTAATAATTTTGTCATAGTTGGCCAGTGAAACCCACATGTATACTACACTCATATGTGATCTAAGTGTATACATAATCGAGGCCCTAGAGTTTATTTACTTGGTTTTTGTTCATTTGTCTCAGTTATTTTAAAGTTGTAAAGTGGGAGACGTACTTTGTCGAAAATGATCTTTAAGACCAAATACTTGGCAAATCTTTTGTGGATAGTTTGATATGATTATATGAAGATAAGTGAATGATTGATATGTGTTAAAAATGATATTTATCTTAGTATGAAGTATTTTCTCCTTTATTTGGATTGTGAGAAATAATATGATGTTGTTGATTGATTGTGATATTGTTGGTGAATAGATATATGTAATTGATTGTAATATTGTCGGTAAATGCATATATGCTAAGTGATGGTGATTTTGTTGGTGATTGCATATATGCTAAATGAATGGTGATGATGTGGTGAATTGTTTGTGTGAACATATGCATTGTTGTGAGTCATATGTTCATGCATACATGACTGATGGTGACAGATTTTTATATCCAAAATGTAAGACGGGTGTGAAATATTACATACGATGTTTTTTTTGCATCGAAGGTGACGACCTTGAGGTGATTTGGTACCGCATGTATCTAGAAGAGTCTAGAACATTGCATGCATTTGAATAGTTGATGAGTCGTGTCATAATTGAATATGTGACTTGGTGAATTTGTGCATTGGTGAAATTTGATGAATGTTGTGATTTTGTGGATTAGTGTATGTGTACATTGGTGGATTTTGTTGATGATTGTGAATATTTGAACTAGGCTCTAATTGCGTGTCTTACTTGCTTGTGCTTATACACCTGGTGAATCTATTTGATGATAATTATTTTGGTAATAGTAATGAGGTGAGATTTGTATCATGTGGTGATTCCTTTAATAATAATAATTGCTTGCTTATAACTTGAAATGATGAATTGTACTTATTGAGTTAAGTATGCTAAACGAAGAATAAGGTGAGTAATCCTTTCATTGATTGATGATGATAAATGATGAGCTTATGTCGATGACTTGATTAGAGATTGAATATGCTTGCTATGCTATGTTGGTAATGTGATAGTTTGAGGTGTATGGATTGAGAGATAATAATCATGTGATGTTAGTGTTCTATGAGGGATGTGTATGTATATGTGTTATGCATGAAATCCTTGAATGCTTATGTTTTCTTATTCTTGATTATGATTGATGTGAAGCTAACCCCCAGTGGTTTTGACCGCCTACCTGTTTGTAATAATGGGTAGAGGGAGTGCAAGAGTAGTTTTGCTTGGTGAGTACTTGGATAGCGGGAGCTATCTCCGTTATCGGTCTATGGAGTCTTAGAGTAGGCTCTGATCTAGGATGTCTGTCTTTATGATTATTCTAGATTGTTTATACTGCATTTATGTTATGGAGATTTTGCTCATATGTCGGGATTTGGAGATTTTATATGATGATGTATATTGATCTTATGACATGTATATTTTGGAGATGTATGACTTATATCCGCTGCGACTGTTGATGAATCATACATATGCATGTTGTTTGAATTTTGATGTGAAGACGTAGCGTCTATTTCTTGAATATTTATATTATTCGCGTGTATTATCGCTTTAATAGAAATAGGGTGTTACACATTCCTTTATGTGCCATTCATTTTGTACGAAGGAATATGATAAAAAAATTGTACAACCATTAGGTAGAATACAACATATGTTTTATCCATTCTTTTGATTTTTCAAAGAGGCTTGCAAATCTTTACATTCAGTATAACACTTCAATGTCAGCATCTTCCGCAAACTAACAAGAATTAAAACTTAAATTCCAACAAAATAAAGACACTACATAGTAATGATGCTACCTAAACATAATTTTCTGGCATAATCAAACTGTTGAGAATATCTTCAAACGATCTCAGTAACATAGCTTCCATGTCAATCCTCGGGAACATGTGTTCCTGATAATATCTGAAGAACATGCTCCTCGCGCAGTCATCGTCTGTCAGCATTATCTTTTTGGTCTGCAAATAACCAGGACGTGCATACTGAAGGTCCTCCATCCTCCTTGTGTCTTCGGGGTTGAGTCCTTGATTGATTTCGTTCAATTGATCCTTCAGATCCTTTAGCGTGACATCGATCCGGACCTTGAACAAATGAGAGTTTCCACCGTTGAAGCGTACTTGAGCACTAAAAAAATTGTTCATTGTTTTAGATCTACACCGTAAGAAATTAAACAATCAATGAAAAACTTATTCAAACATTTCATCAAACACTTTGAGTGCAAATTATACATAAACCTTAAAACTCATAACTACAACATAAGCATGCAAACATCTAAGCAATATAAGTCATTTACATGTAACATTGTATTATTTCTTGCCAAAAAGAACGCGCAGTGTGAGTTAACTCACGTTGGCCTTCAGCGTGACATAACTCATGTTGGTTTAACACATGCGTGAGTTAACTCACACTAGGAGCATTTTCGAAGTTTTGTTGGGAGTGAGCAAAATTTGTTGGGAGAAGAGCACTTTTCTTTGTATTATGAGGCTTAAATCTAAAATCATATCCAAACCGATCAAAAGAATTGGAAATCGCATGGAATACAAATGTTATAGGATATTTGATTTAGGTATGTTTTTGTGAAAATCATATCAGGTTTAAGCTTATATATTTTTATATTTTAACAAAAAAAATTAAGTTTATATGTACTCTATCAATTTAAATGAATGAATATCGTTTATTTTTGTAAAAAAAAAAACTTTCTTTTTATATTACTATGATTAATCTTTATATCGGATGGATATTTGCCTCTTAAACAAACTAAACCACACCGCAAATACCTTATTTGTCAGTATATAAATTTATTAGATGCATTTAATTTAATGAAGATATCTATTGAATATCGTTATATATTGAAAATAAATATATTGTAGACTCATGTTGGTTTGTGAAGTCAGTCGACAGTCTTGAAAATCATTTGGACAGTTATAGACAACTCACGTTTTGAGTTAGTGACCTTTAGAAAGAATCAACTTACTCGCTCAACTGTTCTAACATTGGCTATCTTTCACTTGACTACAGGGCTCTTTCACATAATGGTTTAATCGTTTTTTTTTTTAGTTTGGCTAACATGCTAATTATTTTTAAGTGTAAATAACGGCCTCCATGTGTTGCATCATTGGTTGACCCTTACAAAATCATATGATGTGGCGCAATTAAAGTGGTTGTGCATGAACAATGTCATAATTACATTGTAAAGTAAGAGATTATGATCTGTCAAATGGTATTTCTTCTTGTAGAATCGACTTAATCCATCGGTAACCAAAATCTTTCAACTAACCAAGCAATTTATTTCTTGATTATAATGTCATCCCTCTTTAAATATTCCAACCTTGAGTTTGCTAATACGGATGTCATTTACCGAACACACTTTTATCACCGTTATCCAAAAGATCTTCTTCTTCTGTCTCTCGCTCTCAATGTGTGTCTCTACTCTCTTGTTACACACTTACAGCTGCAATTCCTTTTTCTTTTCACGCAGCACACTGCTACAACACTAGGGATTATTTTCCTCTTTTATAATGCACCACTCACATGGGTTTCTTAACCTCATTCACCATATCACGTTGCTAATAAGTTCAAGGGTTAAATAAGTTTTTCGTCCTTATAAATATAGCGAATTTTGATTTTAGTTCCTAAAAAATTAAACTGAACGTTTTCATCCTCACAAAATTTTTTATTTTGTTTTTCGTCCTTAATGGCCATTTTATGTTCATATAAATGGCAAAATTATAACTCTTTTATGTTCAAATTGTATCCATGTTATGTCCGTTTATTATATTCGACATTTATATATTCATATTATGTTCAAAAAATGTCAAAAACACATCAAAATTATATCTTTTAAGGACGAAAAACAACATAAAAAATTTTGTGAGGATGAAAACATTCAGTTTAATTTTATAGGGACTAAAATCAAAATTCGTTATATTTATAGGAACGAAAAACTTATTTAACCCTAAATTCAAATAAACAAAACACAAAATACACCTCTCTCTTTTTTTTGTTAACTTTTGTGTGGTCCCACCTGAGGAGGACCCACCCAACAATATAGACACACATATAGTATACTCCCTCCGGTCTCAAATGTAAGAAACCTTTCACTTTTTAGATTCATTCAATAAATGATGTATGTGGTCCTTGACTATCTTTATATTTATGCATGCGTCAAGTTTTTAACTAATCTTTATATTTTTCAATCAAATTGTTCATTCTTTTTAAATGATAAGGCTGTATGTATTTGTTACTTGTTGTCTCAGATCAGATGAAAAGTGAGGCTGTGCTGGAATTTTCCCCAGAAGAGGAAAATATCGTTGCAAAAATGTTTAGATTGGTCGAAAAGAGGTTAGCTTTGTCATATATATAAATATGTTAATTAACTTCATATATATGTATCTTCCTTGCATATCATATGCACACACTTGATGAGGCAATTAGCATCATGATGAAAGTGTGTTTGACGTACATGTTAATTGTAGATGGCATCTCATTGCTGGAAGAACCCCAGAAGATATTGAAAAGTATTGGACCTCAAAGTTCTCATCATCAACTGCATGCTAAATGCTAGCTGATATCCTAAGCACCATTCTAAGTTCCTTATTTATATTATTGATCCATGTGCATATGGATTGAAATTAAGTAACTTCTTATATGTTTATTGTAGTAACGAACCCTACATCTTTATCCACAAATATGATGTAATAAAAGTCTATTAAGTGATTTTTCGCTCTAGCTAGCTTTTAGGGGGAAATAACACTGATATATATAACTCAAAGTTTGCTTAGAAGATAAGTAAAGTTCAACAATGACATATTATAACCAGAGCTCAAATTAGGGTACTTTCAATCGATACAACATTCCCGTTAAGAGTTCTTTTATGGAAAATAAATGAGTATAATTTGATTTTTTTTTTCATCAAATTAACTAATTGTATCTTAAAATTTATTGACAAATTACTATTAATTAAGACGACATATTTCAATCCAACTAAATGAGATTACACGTTGACAACCATTTAAAATTATTAATTAACTATATGACAATTCCTTAAAAAAAATTTAACTAAAATAATTCTTCAACTTTTAATTATTTAATTGTGCTACACTCCCCTTGAAGCAAGATTAAAACATTTTTTGATTCACATGATCATCAGAATATGACAAGGACAAATAGGATAATAATACAAATATGTTATGAGTACGATAAGTTTCATTCGCTTGTCAAAAAAAATGATAAGTTTCATTCTATCATGCCGTAAGAAACGAAATATTTTGTTACATATTTTAGATAAATTAAATAATATACATATGTATATATATGGTTGCTAACTTACTCCCATCAAAATGTTTCATTTGTTTCACTTAATTAGGATGATTTGTAAGACTTGTATTTGATGTAATCAATCATAATAGTGAAAACATAACTGAAGTGTAGTTATTGCAACATCTAAGATGATATTTTTATTGGAATATTCGTAGTACTTCAACGTTCATAGTCTTAAATGAACATTGAATATCTTTTTTGACATTAACGCTGTAAATGTCTCTATTGCTTGATTGATCCATGCAAAATGTACTTTTCTGGACATTTATTCATGTCACGTGTAACTTGCATGTTCTTGATAATCTTCTTGAAATTCTTGGCTTGTATAAGACCAACATTTTGAACTCTGCTTGAACATTCTGATCAACTTACTGAGCAACATTTTGAACTAACTTTTTGAACTCAGGGTTAGTTCATAAAACCAAATGTCCTTTGATTTCTTGAATCTTGATAGAATTTAAACCTTGTTCCTATCTTAGTAAAACACTCAAGAGCACAAGTTAAATATCAAGAAATTAATCAAATTCTATTAATTCCTTAATCATCAAGGTTTATTATCTTTAAAATTAATTAGGGATTTATGTGCAAGAAAGCATTGGAAACCACAAAGCATAACCGACGAGATCTCATCTTATTGGCCACAACCACAAAACACCTGCAAATTGTAATACCCGTTGTATTGTGCTCTTTTAGGATTTGAGCTGTTACATTTTGAATGCCCACTTCCTATGCATTGAAGAAGCTCTCCATTAACATAAATGGATCATTCATCATCAAGACTTCGTCAAATTTATAGTTTTCCAATATTTTTTCTTCATTTCACGATCCTTTTCTTTTGATCTTACCTATTTATTGAAAAATAAACAAAAAGTAGCAAAATATTTTTAAAAAACATAATGAAAACAAATACTTGTTTGAATAAAACAGTGGTATAAAATACGTATAAAAATGTGTCATCAATCCCTATGGTAATTTTGTTCAGGCAATTAGAACAAAAATGGATCTTTTATTGCTTATCTATTCTTGAAGGTAAAATTACATGTCTTCTTAAAGCTCTCCAATGAGTGGAAGAATTTAGCTACAAAATGTGCTTTTTTATTTAGATTTTGGGACAGTTCCTTATTGTGTTCATGAACCTCTTGATCATGTCTTTGAATTGGATGATATCTTGAGTTATTGCAACCCTTCTTAGTTCTTTAATTTTTTTAGGTGGGTGATTAACAAATGGTACAGCTCGTTCTTTATCAAGAAGGACAACCTTTACCGTGAATCATAAGAGCATCCACAATGGTAGTTCATTAATAGGGACTCCTTAAATGGATCTCACGTGTACATATCACTTATTTATAATTTTTTAATAAAAATACTTATTAAGGACTCAATGACTCCAATTACAATATACTAATAAGGTCTCTAATAAAAAGTACTTCAATATGTCTCACTATTTTACATTATTAAATAAAAATAATTTATTACTCCCTCCGTTCCTTTTTAAGTGTCTTTTTAGAAAATTAACACCAAAATAGCTAAGTGTATTTTTGCACATTTTCTTCCTATTATACCCACACTTTAATCAACCAATAAATTTCTATTTTTTTGCACACATTTTATTTTTCCAATAAATTTAATATATTATTTTTCTTGTAACAAACAATTGTCAGTTATTATCTTTTTCTCTAACAAATTCCTATTTTTTTACGCGCTCTCTCTCATAACAAACAATTGTCAATTTCCTGAATATTGTGTACATCTTTTTAATTATTTTAAGTTAATATAAAAATTATATTGATGAAACTTCTTCTTCATTGTCATCTTGTTCTTGTTCTTGTATCTTGTCAAATGAATCTTCAACTATTGCCCCTCTTCACCTCTCATAAGCAATTTCAACGAGTCTTCCACTTTTTCTTCCTTTTGAACATTCATGGAGTCTTTTATTTTTCTTCTCTCAAATATGTTATATTACTTTGCACTTGAGATTTTTAACAATTGATACTCATCTTATTTATAGAATTTTAACTCTTCATGGAACCATTGTTTGTAACAAAATTTTGTTTAAATTTGAAGATAACAAGTAACAAACTTTGTTTAAAAAAATTGTTTAAAAAAGAAAACTTTGTTCCAAATAGATAGCATTAAATTGTTTTATTGAAAAAGATAAGATTAATTGACAAAGGGTATAATTGACAAATTCTATTCTTAAAATACCAAAAAGACAGTTAAATAGGAACGAAAAATTCACCCTAAAAAGACACTTAAAAAGGAACGGAGGGAGTACTTCTTTTGCAAATGGGGCCAAATAGTACATATTTTATTACTTCTTTTAAACGTGGGATCCGTTAGTTTTCAGGAGATAGAGGATCCTTATATAGTGACTCGTTGTTTAATAGAGACTCATTTTTTCATCCTCCAATAAAAAGTCTTTAACGGATGAGTGATCCTTGTCAAGTAAGGACCTCCCATTGGATATGCTCTAATGATTTTTATCATCCGTGACTTTGTGTTTTTAAGTTGATTTTGAATGTAAATGACTTTTTGTCCTAACAAGAAAAATATCGACTCTTGTATTTGCATTTGTTTCATATAATCATATGTACTATTAATAGCTGTTTCTGCTTTAAGTGATCAACTAATTTTGGGAGTTATATTGTTGCACATATATGCTGTTTCATTGGATATAATTTCGTTTGAGGCCTCAAATATCTTCTTCCTTTCTATCTTTATCCGAAGTTGGTCCCAACTCCCAATCACAGTCCTTGTTTATCTTGTGCTCCCTAGCCCCTAGGTACTAAAATATAGCTATTCCTTCTATCGCTATTATTAAAATAAAATAAAATAAATCTTAATTTTACGGTGGTTAAGAAAGTTAATTAGGTATTCTAAAAAAAAGTTAATTAGGTATAATACATTTTTTTTCGATTTTCTATGAATTACAAATTAAATTTACTAAAGTGTCTTGTTCATATTTAATACAAATAGCGCATTCAACAAAATATTTTTGAATTAACTACTCAAAAAAATTGAAACATATATTAGGATTTTTTTTTTGAAGAATATATTAGGAATATTATATGTTAAAAATTAAACAAATTTAAAAAATAGTTAATTGTTAAACAAGCAAATTTTTAAATAAATAGACCCTAAAAAAATTACAAGAACCAATTAGCCTCTAAGAAATTTAAAAGCAAATTTTAATACCTAAAAAAATAAACCGCGACAAAATAATACATACCTTCTTTATTCTTTGTTTAATTGGTTGAGAAAAGATAGAAGAAAGGTTGTACCAAAAAGAAGATAGAAGAAAGGAATTAATGTTTCTACTTTTTCTTTCATTTTTATTTATTTTTACTATTTTTTTTAATTTATTAAATTGAAATTTGTTTATTTGATTGTTTTATTTTGGTAGATAGACAAAATGACAATAAATATTAAAAAATTACACACATAATTGAAGGAGTTGAGGTATAAATTCCAACAACGGGGTCTTAAATAACAATTTCAACATAGTTGTTAGTTAATACCTTAAATTTGACGTTAACATTTGCCAAAAACTAATTACGCTAAAATGACTAAATCAATTTATACCCTCTGTATGTTATCAAATCTCATGAACTTCTTCTGTATAGGTTACATTAGTGGGTGTATTTTCAATTTCACTTTATTTTTTTATTTTTTTTGACACACACTTTTTTTTCTTGTTTCACGTTTATGCAGATTTTGTTTGAAAATCTTGATTTTTATTTATTTTTTTTGTATTTTAAGATATGGGTTCTTTACTTCTTTGGTTATATTCAGTTGTGTGTTGTTTTGTTAGCCGTATCCCCAAATGGACTCAATAAGATTTGGTTTGTCTGATGTTGTTCGAAAGGGTTAGGTGTGTAGATGATTTGTGTTGACGATAGAAATTGTTCATCAAACCTTAAGGATTGTATCTCCCGCATTTAGTTAAAGTGTCGTCAGTGGACTGTGATGGAGCTCTATCGTCTATTCATCCTTTGATTTGGACTGCAATTGGATTTTGGTTTTTGTTTCAAGACCTAGGCGACTCTGTGTTGTTTGTTTTGGCTCGTCAATGGTCGGATTGGATTGAAAGGGAGTTGATAGCTTGCCGATGTTTTGAAGGGGGTTGTTGAAACTTGGATCACTTATGTGTTTGCAGATGATTCATACATCTATTTATATGCTATGAATACTCACGTTTTTTATGCAATTCGGTTACATCCACACGTTTATGGTTGTTTCTCTTTTTCTACCACTTTTGTACTGATTTGTCTTTATCACCTATTAAAGTCTGAGTTTGAGTTTGTGGTTTAGTGGGTCATGTACCACTTTTGTACCGATTTGTCTGTATCTCTTGTTCATTTAATTTAAGGTTCATGTTAATTAGTGTCTCTGGACCATTAGTTAAGAAAACAAAAAAATTAAAATATTATTTCCTACACTTTTAAGTATTTGATTACACAAATTCTAAAATATTCTTATTATACTTATTTCTCTAACTAGTATCCGAGAGACACCGGTTAATATTTTCTTTAATTTAATTTTAATGATTCTGTTTCCCACGTTATAAGTTTGAAGTTTCATACGTGACAATAAATGCAATTGAATTTTTCTATCGTACCGAGCAACATCAATTTTTAAGGACACATCATATCAGGTTTAGGTTAGCAAAAATTAAGGACATATCATATCAAAAGAAAAAACTAAGGACGCAACTATTGGGTCCTCTCAAAAGAAAAGAAAAAACGCAATTATTGGTGGTGCTCCAAGAAGAAGCTTGTTTCGAGAATAAGATCTTAACGAATCAGCAAGCCATAAACTATTTAGGAAGTTCCTAAAAAAAATATTAAAATTATTTAGAGAGATTATGGTTTGCTGATGTTTTGAAGGACATATTATATCAAAATAGTTTTATTAATAATTTATAAATAAAATAAGTAGTCTATAGTCAAACAATTGATCTCTTTAACAAAAAGAAATAAATAATTGATCTAAATTGGTTTCATCAAAGAACAAATTGTTTGATTCTTGTTCTCGTGAGTTTAACTCAATTGGTAAGGACAATGTATAATATATGCAAGGCCCGGGTTCGATCTCCGGACACCACAAAAAAAAATTGTTTGATTCTTGGATGAAATAGTTTTTTTTATTAGAATTTACTTACATCGCAGCGGTTGAACTCCAAATTATTAAGAACTTATTCCCTTTAGAACAAGAGAGTTTATACAAAAAGAAAAATAATCTTTAGTTAATTGTTTGATTATTGTTCTTGTGAGCTTTTCTTAATTGGTAAGGACAGTGCATAATATATGCAAGGTCCGGGTTCGATCTCCGGATATCACCAAAAAAAATTGTTTGATTCTTGGATGAAATAGTTTTTTTATTAGATTTTACTTACAACGCAGCGGTTGAACTCCAATTATTAAGAACTTATTCCCCTTAGAACAAGAGAGTTTATGCAAAAAGAAACATAATCTTTAACCTATATATAAAATTCTCCAATTATTACTTCCTATTAAAATGTTAACTTCCTTCACAAAAATTAAAATGTTAACTAAAAACTAAATTACCAGATTTTAATATATTTTTAGAATTAAATTAACAAATTTTATATGATTCTTTTTTAAGAGGTGTTTTATCTGATTTAAAAGTATTCATTATATTTGTAAAAAGAAAAAGGTTTTTTTTTTTTGAGGGATTTATATTATATTTCTATTAGTAATTAAGTTGGAGAAATAATAATAATTTAAAGTTTAAACATTAAATTAATGTTTTGTTTCTTATACGAATGTATAGTACCCTTTTTTTGGCAAAATGGGACTATCTTTTCTTAAAAAATGAAGGAACAAATACAATCAGAAATAGCGTAATAAAAATGGGGCTAGACTCTAGTAACAACAATAATGTAGCCAAACAAATAAAGGGATCACTTATTTTTATTTTCTAGTGTAGAAGTCATAATGTATTGTTTAAGGAAAATTAGACATGCAGTCATTTAATCTTTAATTTGGATTGTCCTTTATATTATATTTTTTACGAATTGGTTGTTTATGATAAATTTTGTTTGCATTGTTAGTCTTTAAATTATCTACTTTGTCCATAGAAGTCCTTTATGTTATGTTTTATGACTGCGTGAACCACAAGCTTTGTTGCATAAATTTTGTTTATATTGGTAGTCATTAAATTATCTTCTTGTTGCATTGTAGATTTATATGTTATATTTTGTGACTATGAGAACCACGAGTTTTTTCGACCCGAAATCACCTCTCTATGTCGTTTTTCTCATTATCTTTTATTTAAATAAGCGATTTTCACATATATTTAATTTTTTTCGTGATTTGATATCGTCAACGTTACAGATCTGAAGATAAAAATATTTCAAACACTTTAATATAGTCATATTTGTAGGAGTATGCACATTATTGTTTTCTTTTATTAACATGAATATTGTTAACTTGTTCACAAATTCATCATTTTTGTTTTTAGCGAATTTGTATTGTATCGATATACTTTATCAATTTGAATAAATGATCTATCAATTTGAATAAATGGATGTCATTTATTTTTAGTCACAATAAAACATTCTGGTGTCCATTCGTCATGCCTCACACTAAAGATAAACACTCATTGTTTTACTTGCGATGAAAGGCTTGGATTGAAGGAGACCTTGGTAACAGAGCATCAAATGGTCAAGGCGGTTTGAGTAAGTCGATTTGAGGTATCGGGTCGACACGGATGTTCGTGGTCTACATATCTCTGAGCAAGGAAACAAATTTACGTAGTTCTGTATTTGTTTGGGACTTAGCCTTCACTGTTCGAGTGAAAGACATATTTATATATGTGGAAAGTAACCTCTCCATTAATGTCAAGGGAGCCTATTCCTTGGTTATCTCCCTCATTAGTTATATATTATGGTCATTCTTATCCGATAAACTGGTAACGAGCTTATCATCAGTTATGTCATGCCGTTCTTATCGGATAATTGGTGACAAGTTTTCTAAGACGGTCGATCCTTAAAGCTATTTTTTTTATAATGATCCACAACCCCTCCACACGAGGGATGCAAGGGTCTAGTGTTTGAGTAACTCATTTCACTTATGACGGTCCAATTTTGTTATAAAGTTTTTGGAGAATATATGCGTTGTTACATTATGAAAGTATTCTCGTCTAATAATTTAGTTTATATACATTAAAGTATTATTTATTGTATAGGAGTATCTTTTTTGAAAAGTACTCCCCCATTTTAAAATATAAACAAAAAAGACAAACATTTATCCTATTTAATCTTGTTTTTTAGCGATAAAATTGTAATTTTTAGAATTTTAAGAGGATATTTATCTCAATTTTCTCTTATTTTATGAATTTTATTCTTACTATCATTATTATTTTCTCATTTCAAGAGAATTTGTCATGAGATGATAACTAATATACGTATAAATCGGTGCAATCATTAGTTTTGGATTCAAAACCTTAAAAAAAATTTGAATTACCACGTTTGAAGTCCCAACAAATAATATGAAAGGTCATATCAGTTTCTGCAAATCTAATGTTTGACCCACCTCAAAAGAGTGTAATATTATCTACATATGAGGAAGGATAAAATGATATAGGTGGAGCTGGCCAGCTGGGTTAAAAAATAAGGATAGGACAGAACAACTCAAGTTGTCCAGTGTTTGATTTGTAAAACTGTTTCAGGTACATGACAAATTGGAGGCAATGGACAGGACAAAAACTGATATTTTTGTCCCTCACCAAACCATAACACAAATTTTTGTCCCACGTACAGATTGTCTAAAATACCAAAATAACATTTCGTTCCCCAAAGATCGTATAAAACAAAAAATTATTCAACGCCATGAAAATTTATCCTGTGCTGTTCTCCCTTATATTGTGTTGTTCTTTCTTATACTGTTTTTGTACAGTACTTGTAGTTTTGCAAACCAAACGCACCCTTCATGTTATAATAAATAATTTTTTTCGTTTACCCTTATAAAACATTTTGTAATATAAAAAAATTATATATAATAAAACTAATTATATATTTAAAAAATGTATATCAATTAATTAAATTTTGTTTGAAAGGATTAAATAATTAATTTTAAAAAGTCATTTATAATTTCATTTTATATTGTAAAAGTATATAAATACATAAAAATTAATATTTATTCTTTATAAAAAAATTAAAATAAACACAAATTTATTATAAATATAATAAAATTATTATGAATTTTGTTATCAAATTTAAATATAATTTGATCACAAATATAATTTTATCATTTAAATATAATCTATTCCATATGATTATTTGTTTATCTAAAATATGTAATAAAGTATTTCGTTTCTTATGGCATGATAAAATGAAACTTATCGTATTCATATCATATTTGTATTATTATCCTATTTGTCCTTATCATATTTTGACGATTGTGTGAATAAAAAAAATGTTTTATCTGATTGTCGGGTCTCGAACCGAATTTCTTAAGGTTGAAGAGAGAAAATCTTAACCAAGTGACTTCTCGGGAGACATGCAATAAAAAAAAAAATTAATCTTGCTTGAAGGGAAGGTTGCAAAATTAAATAATTGAAAATTGAAGAGTTGTTTTAGTAAAAAAAAAGTTAAAGAATTGTCAATTGTTAATAATTTTAAAATGGTTGTCGAGGGTATAATCTCATTTAGTTGGATTGAAATATGTCGTCTTAAACTCTTAATTAATTGTAATTAGTCAATAAAATTTAAGATATAGTCTTAAAAAATTAATTTTAAGATACAGTTTGTTAATTTGAAAAACAAAATGAGAATTATAACTCATATATTTTTTTTTCCATAACAGACTCTTAATAGTGAATATCGAATCGATCAAAATTGTCTGAGTTTGAATTCTGCTTATAACATATCATTGCACGAACTTTACCTGTTTTCCGTTCAAATACTAAATTATTATCACTGTCATTTTCGCATAAAATCTAGAGTGAAAAATCACTCAATAGATTGTTATTACATCATATTTGTGGATAAAGATGTAGGGATCTTTATTAATACAATAGATATATAAGAAGGTATTCATAATTTCAAACCATGCATATGGATCAATAATAGGAAAAAGGTGCGAGAACAACGTCCACCACCAACAAAAGATACATATATAAAGTTACCCATGTTCAGTTGACATCTATCAAAACCATTTATTTGTTTTCTACTGTTTATGCTATATATTGTAAAAAACAAATGAACAATTTCGATTAGTGTCAACTCAAAATGAATAACTCTACCTGTTTTTGTTGATGGATAAATTAAATAACAATTTGTCTAGGATATCAGCTAGCATTTAGCATGCAGTTGATGATGAGAACTTTGAGGTCCAATACTTTTCAATATCTTCTGGGGTTCTTCCGGGGATTCTTCCAGCAATGAGATGCCATCTACAATTAACATGTACGTCAAACACACTTAATTTAGAGTTTCTCCAATACAAACACATGATACTAATTGCATCATCAAGTGTGTGCAAATGCAAGGAAGATACATATATATGAAGTTAATTAACATACTTATATATATGACAAAGCTAACCTCTTTCCGACCAATCTAAACATTTTTGCAACGATATCTTCCTCTTCTGGGGAAAATTCTAGCACAGCCTCACTTTTCATCTGATCTGAGACAACAAGCAGAAACATATATTGATTAGTTAAAAACATGATATATATATATATATATATATATATATAAGGAGAAGAAGAAGAAGAAGAAGAAGAAGAAGGTCAACTTGAAGTGGTACCTGAAGAGACATACTGGCCATTGTTTGCGGTGGTTGCATACTTTGAGTCACTCATGATTTTTTCAGCAGGGAAAAGAAAAGTTCAACTCAGTTTATGTGTGCAGGCATTTGTATTGAGATAAGCATAGTTTTATATTATATATAGAAGTGAACTTTGCTAGCTTGTTTAGAAATAGACATGTAGGGATAAGCATATACTACAGAAAATGACATGTATATATTTGCGGGTCATCTAATATATATATATACACATATATGAACTTCTTAGAAAATGTAATTATTTTTAAACCGGATCTAATATATTTGGAAAATATTTCATTGACATGGTAATATTTATTTTACACTTTGAGAGAGTGATGTAATATGTTAATGATATATATAATTGGAAGATAGAAATAAAAAGAAAATAAAATGTTACAAATAAAATGTGTACAATTTTTTTTGTATATTTACCACCCAACAAGGTGGCTGCTAGTTTCAGTTGGAAAGGGCTTAACCTTGATATCCACAGGCAGAGTACATTATTGGAAAAGGACAAAAGAACGTACCCTTATGCATGTGAAATTCATTTGGAATAGTCATATTGTGGATTCAAATACCTAAAGTCTAGGTGATAGTACTATGTAGTAGACTTCACCTATCCCTAGTACTATATATGTAGTCGACCTCACCTATATTATTGGAGAGTCAAAGAACCCCTATATAAAAAATAAAAAGAACGTTCATTTACACGGTTTAGAAGATCACTGTATGATTATTAACTTGGCCATGGTTTCAATATAAAATTATCACCTATTATTTGCAGTACCATATTAAATATATTAAAATAAAAAGAAGAAATAAAAGTTGAGTTTGGGGAAATTAGGGCAAAATCCAAAGAAACAACCATGTGTACAACAACGATTATCTCATTAAAAATGTTACTTAAAGAACTCAGAGAAATAAAGTTATGGTAAAAATAAAAGGAGTGTAATGCAAGAAAACAATCACTTATCTGAGCACCTTCGTCACCCATCACTTTTATCACCATTGACGACAATTCCAACCACCACTGATTACTATTATAACCACAACTCTAGGCACCTCTCACCCCCACTTTGATCTCCATTGCCTACCACTCAGTTGGCTACCATCAACCACCACTGATTGCCACTCTAACAATCGCCGGTGATTAACAATTTAGCAAAACCACGAGTATTAGATAGTTCTCTCAAAAGTTCCCACATGATGTTTGCTGGTATTTTTTTTCCAAATTCAATTATATATTTTTGTCATTGTTTATTATTTTATCTTTTAATATTTTGTTATATTTGGTGCATTATAGTGTGACGAGGTAAAGATAGTGGTTTTTTTTTTTGTGTCTGGAGTTTGAACATCGGACCTTCCATATATTATACAGTCTCTATATCAACTGAGCTAAGTTTACGAGAACAACAGAAGTATTGAAACTAAACTCTTGAAACCGAAACTTAATACCGAAATAGTAAGATTTTGCCTTTTGAAAATTCCAAAATTATATTGAAAATAAAAAATGATCCCAACGAGGTCTAAATTATTTTATCTCATTATCATTTCACATTAATATTAAATAAACAGACTTAAACTAATTCAGATTGTTTTGCTAATTAACAAAAATTATCTACTCGACAAGGCAAAAGCAATTGTTTTTGTTTGTATTTTGCATGTGGTATAGACTTATTAGTAGTTGCCATCATATGTTTAAAGTGAACAGTATTAAACAACTTGTTTTAGGAGCTACATTGTTTCACGTATATGCTAATTCATTGGATATAATTTCATTTGAGTTTTTGGATAAGTTAAGGAATATCTTTCTATGTTCTATCTTTATCCGGCGTCGGTCTCCTATAGTTCCAGCTTGGCAGCTTTTCTTTTATTTATTTTTGAAAAATCGCTGTCCTTACTTCATGCGTTGTCTAAATTTGGGTTCATGTTCATCATATGCCAAGAACAAGTCCATACAAATGCAAGTACCTTCTATGTATAGTTATGTGGTTCTGCTCCCTTTTAATTAACCACCACATATTTCATGTCCTTAGTGGTGGGTCGTGTCAATATCTCAATTATATCTTCTTTTCTTTTTTATAAGCTCAATGCTATCTTCTATTTGTTTGATAATAGTTTTAGTTATTTAAAAAAAGACATCAACATCATCAATTAATAATAATTCATTCAAGTGGTAAACGGTTTACACATTTTAAAATCGAAAAATGATATTTGTACAACCATTTTGTAACATTGACAATTCTCTCTTTTATACTCACATTATTCTCTCTCTTTTTTTCTTTCTCTATATTATTTTTGATTAATAAGAAGAGAAAAAAAAAAAGTTATCATAAAAACTGCGACATAGAGTTGTTCAATAAATGCAAGTTCTCTATTCTCTACTCTTATATGGTGATAATCATAAATGTAAGTTTTCTATTCTTTACTCTTTAAAATATGACTTTTGTGTATGAAAATCATTTTATTAAGAATAGAGAACTTACTTTGTGGGTTCAATAAATTATTTGATAGAGAATGATTATCACCAATTAACGATAGATTTTTTTTACTTATAACATAGTAATTATGAAAACATAACTTTACAGGAATAATTATAGATTAATTTGAAAATAGTATAGATGATAAAAAGAAAATGTTAGAATGAATATTGTTGTTATGTCTTGTAAGTATAGTCCAGTTGGTACGTATCCGTTTGCAAGGATGTAAGTTTAAGTCAACGATTCTCCGTCGATTTTTATACTTAAAAAAATATGATATTCTAACAACTATATATACTACTTGATAAAAAAAGTGTTGTTACTTGTTAGCACTATTTAATAAAAAATTATAACAAAAATGAAATATATATTTTCAGTATTATTAAATTTATGAAGGTCTTGTGTTTTTTTTTTGTGTGTGAACCCTCACGAGGAATATGTTAGTAATCTGAACTTTGACAGGTAGATAAATAAAGCTTGATTAAAAACTGTTTCATTTTATAATTGATTTCAGATTCTTCCAAATAATAAATATTTTATATATAATGTTTTTTTAAGCTTTTATATATAATGTTTATTTCATTAATTTTTCAAAGTATATTCTTAACATTCTCATTATTAGCGTTAATAGTCATCACTCATGTGCACCCCACTTCACGTGCTCACACACTCCCAATCACGTGTGCTCACACACTCCCAATCACGTGTGCTCACACAACACGTTCCCACTTTCTCACTCAATCAACATCAATGCTCACACAACACATTCAATCCTTTTCCACTTTTTTACATTTCCCTTGCAAACATGTTTTTATCAATAGGAATGCTATCCCAACAAAAAAATCAATAAGAAGGCTAGCAACACTCACGGAATGTTGTCCCTAAAACAAATCAATATCAATAGAAATGTTAGCGACACTTATTTTTCAACATTTTTTTTAGTGTTCACTCTTTTATTGAATGAAAGCAATGTGTATTCTATTATTTTGAGTGAGTTCAATTTTCAAAGTGTAGATCCATGATTTAAATTAATAAGAGAGTGGGTATTAAAGAAAATATTGCTAATATTACTTTTTTAATTAAAAGTGAATTTTCTATGTCATAATTTAAATTGGATATATTTTTCCCAAACATATTTTTTCCAAAATAAAATTTGTTTCGATTATATTAAGTCCTTTTACATTTTTACTTACGACTTTTTTTTACTTACGAGTATTTTATGAACGACATTAGTGACCAAGAGAGTGTGTTTGAGAGTTTGACAATAGCATTTCTCTTAATTAAATAGAGCATAATGTAGTTAGATTTATTTTCATTTGAGTCCATCATATACTTTTTTGTTTCTTTCTCATATCGAATATTCGTGTAGTATTTGTTTGTATTTTAACATGTGTATTAAAGGACAAAGTGGGAACAGATCAAGCCAACAAAAAATGAGAACGGTGAAAGCAACATTGGTCATGCTTTTGAGTAAATGCAATAAATGTTAAATATTTTTTTAGGAATGATTCAAACTTCAACTCATATATATTATGCAATGTTTCTAGTAACCAAACTAAGTTCATGGGACACAATGTTAAATATATTTTAAGTCTCTATAAAAATATAAACTTTCAATTTTAGTCATTAAAAAAAGAATTCTTCAATTTTTATTCTCTAAGATATTTTTCTTCAACGCTTTTGAATCGTTGTTGTTTAATCTCATACTATGTGGCTAACGGAAGTTCATATCATACTTGTCACATGGACTTTGTTTAATAACGTGAAAGATTTTGTTATTTTTAGTTGTCCAAGGTAATTTACAATCGAAAGCTAAAGATTGATGATTTGAGGTACAAAGAAAGATTCATTTAAAATATTGATCTCTCTTAATATATATTTTTTCATGCGCAACACTTAGAGATCAAATCTATGGCCAAATCTCTAGGACCCATATCGGTTTCTAATTTGTTACCACATATTTTTATTTTATTTATTATTTAAATTATATTAAATATTGATATTTAATTATTATTTTTTTTCCATCTTTTCCATCTTCTGTCATGTTGCCTTCTTAAATTTCTTCTCTCTGCCCTGTTCTCATATTCTCTGAAGATAACTATTAAATCATGTTTCGGTAAAATTGGCAACAAAAGCAAATTTGAAAGGAAAAAAAAGTGAAATGAGAATTTATTTGTTGATCTGACAAGGAAACAATGTTCATAACATGACTGTAAAGTACAAATAGAGAATAAGCGATGATGTGATAAATAAAACAGCGTAATAAAGGTAACACAATCATAATACAATGATTATGGTCAGGGGCGGAACCACCACCCGGCGAGTCCGAACACTCGTCCGGGCTCAATCGATATTTTCTTTATATTTTGTCGAACACAATAGCCCATAAACCCACTTAAAATTAAAAAAAAATTGGGCAAACTCAATATTTTCACACGCGCGCGCACAAGAATTTCTGGCTCTATAATTTTTGCACAGGCTCTATAAAATTCCTGGCTCCGCCACTGATTACGGTGTCTTGTTCTTCTATTTAGTTTTGTTTCCTGCATTCCTTACAATGATTATGTTCTCATGCGTTCTTCTATTTGCTACTTCACAGTTCACACAACAAATCATGTCTATGCACTTATAAAATAAAAAAAAAGTTCATGCCTTTTGACTAAGGCCAAAAAATTAAAAGAAATATAATTTAATTAAATATAAAAAATGTATTAATAAATCATCAATTTTTCATGTCTTTACAAAAATCTACGTGAAAAGTGTCACATGAACAATCGTTTTCCTAGGATTTAACAATAGAGACTAAAAATGTTAATGAAAAATATTTTGAAAACTAACATACGAAGAAAAACCGTGTAGAAACTAAAAACAAAAGTTGATAACTATTTATATGTCTTGGAATCTCATCGTTTGTAAAAGTCTGGAAAAATTATGTTGTTCATGCCTTGAAAACTAACATAAATTATGTAATCATGAAGTTCATCATTACAATGAACAAATCCAAATATTTGAACAAATCCAAATATTTTCAAATGTAATGAAAAACATATTGCCTAATGATGACTTAACTCTTAAACTTGTCTTCTTGCAAGAGCAAAGGGTGTGCCTTACCAACATAGATCTCAATTCTCATGGATTCTATGTTAAAATCCATTAAACCTATTACCTAAATCATCACAAAATCATTTAGGCTATTCTCATGTTTAAATACCTTTTCTCTAGCTACATATATTTTCAACAACCATTTTCTTTGATTTAAAAACAGTGGAGATGGATTAGGGTTTTTAGTTTTCACAAAGAAAAGAAAAGTATCATGAAAGGTTTATATGAAGACTATTTTTCATGATCTCAATACAAGAGAGAACTACTCACTCATTGTAGCGATGAGCTTCCTAAAATAAATAAAGACAAGAAAATAAAATAAAGAAAACTTTATTAAAACAAGGACAAATTATAAGATTGTCTAATTTTACGGTGAAAAGTGATGAAACCCCAAGGCAAGGCTTTAATTATTTAGAGCATAAGCACTCTGAATTCGTGCATCAATCAAATTACAAGGCTTTATGATTATTATTATTTTTTCAAGAAAGGCTTTATGATTGTTATTTACAAGTGATCATCTAAGCATCTCAAATGAAAAACAGCAAGGTTGATACGAATGTAACCCTTGGTTACAAGCATCTGTAGCAACCATTGGTAGTTAAGGCTTAAACATTTGATTTCCTTGCTTGATTTTTTGGTTACTTCCTTGCTTGATTGATGGCGGCTTTGGAACTTATGATCATAAATCTGAAGTGTTGAGACTTAATTTCCCACTAATTTTATGTTGAATAAGGTCTTCATTGCCATTAAGCTTTCCTTGGCCAACAAAAGTCCAACATCTGTAATAATTCCATAATTTTTGCACCATCTCTTCATATTCATCTTGAATTATCCTATTTATTTAAGACAATAGAAAATATAGTGAAATGCAAATTAGGTATGGAAGATCAAAGTTTCCCTTAAATTCATATATCTTATGTGGAGAATTCTTACCAATGGATTCAGTTGTTAGGGCGAATGCTACTAAAAAGGTATCAAATGCCCTATTCTTTCCCCTACGGTAACAATCATTTTGAAACCCTATATCACACTTTAAAGGGTGTGCACTTGAACTAGCCAAATTTTGTTTCTCACCTCTAATTTGGATTTGTTTTCAAGAGATAAATATCTATTTTCAAATCGGTTGGAAGAAGTCATGCTTCGTTTTCCTACCACAACATTAAAGTGATATCATTTATTTCATAAGACGTGTTTTGGAGTGTAGTACTTGTCACTCAATCTATCAAAATTGTCATGCAAAGTATTGAGAGTTCCAAAGTTAATTCTGATATGCTTAGCTTCATCGTCTGAAACTATATTTTCTCCTTCGTCTACCATCACCTCAAATCACTATTTAATGGAGTCCTTAAGCAAAATATTCATCAATGTCCTTCTACATTAAACTTTTTGAAGATTAATGTGGACGCTGCTACAAATTCCATGAGATAGTGGGGACTGGGGAATTGGTTGCATCATCAGGACTAGTTTATATTCTACAACTTTCTCTCTTGTGAAAAAAGTATGAGAAAAATGTGAAGTATTTATCTATATATAAGGATAAAATGAACAGCTTACACAAATTGATATGAAACAAACCTGATTTGATGGTACTCATGAGAATTTTAATAATTCAGAGAGAATGTGTTGTTAGTATTACTCATAATTGTTATGATACTAGGAAAAATCTTCAAAAAAATGATGTAATAGATTAGCCTACTTCCTTGCAAAATTTGTACTATCAAATCCAAAGGGGTGTAGATAAAATAATCTCCTCTATTTGTTCGTAGACCATTTGTATTTTGTTAAAGAGAAATAATATTTGAACAACCATTTTGTGACAATTTTTTTTCATACTTGCATTCAGGGACGGATCTGTGTGAGGCTAGGTGTGGTTGTTGCCACTTGGGGTGTTCGTGGGTGGATTTGGGCTAGTTTTGGCCAAACCCAAGATCCGAACCATATAGGATACTCCAGTTTGGGTGAGGTAAAACGTCCACCCGTTCTGTTAATGGGTGGGTTTGAGCAAACCCTCTAGTTTCCGGTTTGGTTGGGTTGGATTGTGGGTTACCCAAAAAAAAATTTGTTAATATGAAATGACCAAATGACATGTACTCGTATTTTTTCTCATAAAAATTACTAACTTTTTTATTTTCATAAAAAAAATTGTGTAACCTATTCCCTATATTTTAGCGTTATAAAATAATAAGTTATAATATTAAATAACAAATTTCATCATAAAATACTTGCAACAAACTAAAGTTGGATGACAGAAAATTGCTTTAACATCAAAATAACTTAAAAAGGGCAACATCATAATTTGTAACTATAACATGTTTTGATTTTCAATATAGAGGATTTGTTGTGTCAATTTTAGAAATTAGACTTTGATTTTCAATGAAAAGGATTTGTTGTGTCAATTTTTGAAATTAGACTTGATTTATAACCAATTATTTTTTTTAAAAGAAAGATTATAACCAAAACCTTTGTTATTCTTCCTCCTCCCTATGAAAATGAAAATGAAAATAAAAATATGAACATTATTGGGTAAGTGGGTTTATTGGGTATGGGTCTGGTTTTACCCAAAACCCGTTATTTTTTATGGATTTATCATTTTGTAAAACCATATACATCCAACCACCCAACCCACTTTTTTGGGTTTTTTTGGGTGGGTTTGACGGGTTTTTTGGGTTGACCCAACCCATGAACACCCCTAGTTGCCACACAAGCCCAGCCCATATTTTCTATTATATATGTTATATTTCGAGATAATATCAAATATTAAGCGTTGGTCCAATGGCTTGGTGGTGTTGGAAAGACTTGGATGTCCCAGGTTCAAGTCTCAACTTTTGCATAGTATAATGCTTATGTTATCTATATATGTTGCAACTTTAATATATATATATATATATATATATATATATATATATATATATATATATGACTAAACCATCAAATTGGTCCCTGTCTTTGTACCAAATTCTCAATTTGGTCCCTGAATCTATTAATAACTCAAAATGGTCCATGTCTTTGTCAAATGTTTCTCGGATTGGTCTCTGACTCTATTAATTGTTTTGTATTTTGAATGTTAATGGCTCAATGTTTTTTTGGAAATTATTTAGTGTTTAATAACATAATGTCTTTTGGATCTTATTTGGTACGTTAATGGCTTAAAATGCAAAGCAACTAATAGAGTCAGGGACTAATCTAAGAAACGTTTGACAAAGACAAGGACCATTTTGAGTTATTAATAGAGTCAAGGACCAATTTGAGAATTTGGAACAAAGACATGGACCAATTTGATGGTTTAGTCATATATTATTTAGGGTTTGTCTAACATGTGCAATATTGCACTTGTTAAGATAACTAAAAGTAGACAGTTTTTATTGAAACCAACAATTATTTATCAAAAATTTATATATTTAATACAAAATGTTCAAGTTCCAATGCAAAATTACTATTTTAAATTTCTTAACATGTGCAAATTCGCACATGATAGAAAAACCCATTTATTTAATATGCTAAACTATATATTAAGATTTTGCAAATGATGTATTATCTTCTACAAATATATATAAAGAGGTGACCCATTTTTGAATTGTGATTTTTTAATCTGAATTTAACATTTATTTAAATTATTTTATCATTTTTATGATATTATATAAATTATAATTAAAAATTTAAATTTCATTAAAATATAAACAACATCACTACATAAAAAATAAAGTGATTGACGATTTGCTACGATTAATACATATGTTATTCTTTGTGTATTTTATTTTGCCAACATTTTTAGTCTTACTTCTTACAAAAAAATAAAAAAAGTAGCCCCACTAATAATTCAATCTCAGATCCGCCCCTGCTTGCATTGCGTTCATACCTTCTCTTTATTGTTTTGGTTTTTGTGTCAATATCTACATTTCTTTATTTATTTTGGTTTTTTCACAAGTTGTTCCATAAAATGTTTGTTCAAATAACATTCCTCTTTACTCAACTAAACCGTTTGTATTTTTCTTTCTCAGTATATATTTTTTATTAAAAAAATAATTCTCCATAAAAATGTGTAAAAATTGATAATTGATAAAAAAAAAAGTGAATAGGCTTTTTGGTCCTCAAATTTTTATGCACTAGTCAATTTCATCCCTTAATTTTTCGAAATAGGCAATACGTTCCTGTATTTTATAAATGCCAATTAATTTAGTCCACCCGTCAAGTCTCACCGTTAATGGTGCTGATGTGTCACGTTAAACGCTGACGCGGAGTTCCAAGTCAGCTTCCACGCATACAGGGACGAATTTGATCGAATATTTTTTTGAAATTAAAAAAAAAATGAAAGTCAACGCAAATTGTTACATTGTCAAATTGATCCCTGAAATATTCATTAAAAATCAAGTGAATCTCTGAATTATGTCGCTCACTATCAAATCGATCACTTAACTATTTATTTTATCTATCAATTTGATCCTTGACACTGTCAAATAAATTAATGCTTAAATAATAATAACAAATATGGTGATTCTGTCTATAAATAGACACTGAAGTGAAATACATATTGTGTTCACTAAATGCAAAATATGTAACCAGCAACTAAAAGAAATGCACATGCAAGACAAATTAACAAAAGCATTAGGTTCTCTTTGAATTGGCTAATTTGAGTTTATCTACAATTATAAGAGCAAATGTGAGACTGTTCGAAAAAGCTTATGGAAACAACTTATGACATAGCATATGACATCTCTATAAACTATTTTCAACCTTTTCCATAAGCGCTCGTTGTTATAGAATACCTGGTTTGGATAAAAAAAAACTTAATTTGAAGCTTGTAGCATAAGCACTTATTACGATAAGTGCTAGTGGGTAAGTTGTTTCTATAACAAAACACAAAATAAAGTCAAATTGTTTTTCCATAAGCTATCCTGGAGAACTTGTGAAAATAAGTTGAAAACGGCTTTTGAACTTATCAGTTTTTTTTCTTTCCTATAAGCTGTTTTCATAAGCTATCTCGAAGAACTTATGAAAATAAGCTGAAAACTGAAGTAGCAATAAACGTCACAAGAAAGGGGGGAGGGGGGTTGAATTGTGACCCTTTTAAAAATTATTCCTGCAACTTAAATAAGTACATATACTCAAGAAAATATTTGGTTAGTGTGAGTGGTAATAAAATATTATAATATTAGGACCAGAGAGCTCTGGATAATAAAATAAATAAAAGGACCAGAAAGTTCTGGAATAAAAGACTGAAATAAATAAAGCAGTAAAGGACCAGAAAACTCTGGATATATAACTGAAATAAATAAAGCAGTAAAGGACCAAAAAACTCTGGATATATAACTGAAATAAATAAAGCGATAAAGGACCAGAACACTCTGAAAATATTAAAAATAAAATAGTTAGTTAATAAATAGGACCAGAAGGTTCTGGATAATTATTAAGTAGTAGGTTAATAATTTAATTTTAGTTTAAGGACCAGAGCACTCTGAAAAATTAATATAGTTAGTTATAGGTTAAACGTGACGGCCAGAAATTAAGAGATGAGAGAAGAGAGAGAACACAAGAGATTTATCCCGGTTCGCCTAACCGGCTACATCCAGTCCCCACACTACATGTGAGATTATCCACTATAGTATCCTGCTATCCGAAACTTCTAAATAGCACTATAATTTGTTGATCACACCAGATCAGTCCGATTACAGTCTGTATTATCAACCTCAGCAGGCTTCTATGATTCTTGATCACACAAGAAAAGTTCTATCCCAAACTATTAAGCCCAATAGACTTGAGATCTAGTTACACTTTGTATGGTGGTGGGTGTTGGTTGAATATGAGATCTCACTTGGAGATTTTAAATGGTATCTCTCTTGAAGATTTCTAAAGGTATCTCTCTTGGAGATTTCAAAATAATATCTCAAAGAGATATTTTAAATAATATCCCAACTTGGAGATATTATCAATACAA